>Ga0335075_10000079_pt1 | contig 192652 bp, 172 predicted proteins | sample Lox_Sample_24_FD_206723 | JGI IMG/M metagenome (GOLD analysis project Ga0335075, IMG submission 206723) | Soil microbial communities from Loxahatchee National Wildlife Refuge, Florida, United States - Lox_Sample_2.4 | ecosystem: Environmental > Terrestrial > Soil > Wetlands | place: USA... | reverse complement strand
GGGCAATCCAATATGGAGTATCCGACACGCCTCGCCTCCGACTACGACCAGGACGTCAACAACGCCACCAACACTGCGATTCGCCTCTTCCACGTCGAGCGCTTTCCCAGCGTGGTGCCCCGCAACACCTTCGGCGCCGGTGCCCGGTGGGACGTGACGAGCCCGCAGAGCGTCCGCGAGTTCTCCGCCGTGTGCTATTTCTTCGGCCGCGCTCTGCAGCCGACGGTCGGAGTGCCGATCGGGCTCATCGAGTCCGCGTGGGGCGGATCGGTGATCCAGGCCTGGATCAGCGCGCCGCGCATTCGCCGGCTGGGCGGCTACGACAGTCTGCTCGACCTCCTGCCGGTGTATGGGAAATCGCCCGCGCGGGCCTGGCGCGACTGGGATCGTCTCGCGGCCGGCTGGTGGCGTGCCCACGACCCGGCGAGCACGGCCACGCCGCCCTGGTATGCGCCTTCATACGATGACAGCGCGTGGGCGACCGCCCTACCCAATGGCAGCTGGCGCGAATGGAACGTGCCGGCGCTGCAGACCTTCAACGGCCTCGTCTGGCTGCGCAAGGATTTCGAGCTCTCCGCGCGCCAGGCAGGCGAGTCGGCCGTCCTGTCGCTGGGCGCGCTGGATCAATCCGACATCACCTGGTTGGATGGCGTGCAGGTCGGCGCGTCGGAAGGTTACGACGTCGCGCGCGTCTATCGCGTACCGGCAGGCGCTCTGCGCACCGGCCGCAACCTGCTCGCAATCGGCGTGCTGGGCGGCGCGGGTCCGCTGATTCCCGGGCAGGAGATGACACTCCGGCTCGCCGACGGTACGACGCTGCACTTCGCGGGCCGGTGGCGGTTCAGGACCTCGACTCCGATGAGCCAGACCGGTCACATGCCGGACATCCCGTGGCTCAATCAGTTTGGCCTCACCGATCTTCATGACGGCATGATTGCGCCGCTCGGCAACACGCGGATTCGTGGCGTGCTCTGGTACCAGGGCGAATCCAACGCGGACCAGGCGTCCGAATATGCCCGGCTTCTGCCCGCGCTGATCGCCGACTGGCGGCAGCAGTTCGGCCAGTCGACACCCGTTCTCATCGTACAGCTTCCGGGATTCGGGCCGTATCAGACGCAACCTCAACCTTCGGACTGGGCGCAGTTGCGTGAGGTCGAGCGCCGGGTGGTTGCTGCCACGCCGCGCGCAGGCCTCGCCGTCACGATCGATGTCGGGTCCCCCCGCTTTCTCCACCCGACTGACAAGCAGGACGTCGGCGAGCGCCTTGCTTTGCTTGCGCGCAACCTCATATACGGGCAGAGCGTGGTCGCGTCCGGCCCAAGCCCGATGGCTGCGTGGCTTGCGGACGGCAAGGTGCACGTGCGATTCGATGCGCACGGCGGTGGGCTCGAGGCGGAGGAGTCGAACCGGCCGCTCGGGTTTCAGCTCTGCGACCGGACGGGACGCTGCGGTTTCGTGGACGCGATCCAGCGCGGAACTGACGTCGTCTTGGACGCGTCGCCTGCTCGCGCAGCGGTAACCGTGCGGTATTGCTGGGGCGACAGCCCGATCTGCAATCTCTACGGTCGGACGGGCCTGCCGGCGGTGCCCTTCGAGCTGCCGATCGGGCATGGCCCGGATGCGCGCGTGACGCAGTAGAATGAGCGACATCACCTGCAAGGGAGAGTTGCCGCACCCGCGGCCCGAGGCACAATGACTGGATACACAGACCTGAAGCTGTACATCGATGGCGAGTGGCTCGGCACGGGGAAGCGCCGGACACACCGTGTCGTGAACCCCGCGACGGGCGCAACGCTGGGCGAGCTGCCTCTCGTCGATGCCGCCGACCTGGATCGGGCGCTCGCGACCACGGAGCGCGCCTTCCGGCAGTGGAAGCGCTCCACGTCCGATGAGCGCGCACGGGTCCTCAAGGGCGCCGCGCAACTCATGCGCGAGCGCGTCGAGCAGATCGCCCGCGTTGCCACGCTCGAGGAAGGCAAGCCGCTGCGCGAGACGCGGGCGGAGACGCTCGCCGTCGCCAATCTCTTCGAGTTCTTCGGCGAGGAGTGCCGCAGGGCCTACGGCCGGGTCCTGGTGCGTCCCACGGGGACGCGCTCGCTGGTCGTCAAGGAGCCGGTCGGGCCCGTGGCGGCCTTCGCGCCATGGAATTTCCCCATCATCAATCCGGGCCGCAAGCTCGCGGCGCCGATCGCCGCCGGTTGCTCGGTGATTCTCAAGCCCGCGGAGGAGTCTCCGGCATCGGCCATCGAGGTGGTGCGCACCCTGGTCGACGCCGGCCTGCCCGCCGGGGTGGTGCAGCTCGTGTTTGGTGTGCCCGACGAGGTGTCGCGGCACCTCCTTGCCTCACCGATCGTGCGCAAGCTGTCCTTCACCGGTTCCACGGCCGTCGGCAAGCATCTGCTCGCGCTTGCGGCAGCCACCGTCAAACGCACCACCATGGAGCTCGGCGGTCACGCTCCGGTCATCGTCTTCGACGACGCCGATCTCGAGCGCACGGTCGAGCTCCTGGCAACCGCGAAGTTTCGCAATGCCGGTCAGGTCTGCGTCGCGCCCACGCGCTTTTACGTCCAACAGGGCATCTACGACCGCTTCGTCACCGCCTTCACCGAGCGCACACGCAAAGTTGAGGTGGGTGACGGTCTCGTCGAGCGCCATCACATGGGTCCCATGGCCAACCCGCGCCGCCCGCAGGCCATGGAGGCGCTGGTGGGCGATGCGGTGAGCCGCGGCGCCCGGCTGCGTCACGGCGGCGAGCGGCACGGCAAGGAGGGATTCTTCTACCAGCCGACGGTGTTGTCCGATGTGCCAGCGGATGCGCGCATCATGAGCGAAGAACCGTTTGGCCCGGTTGCGGTACTGACTTCTTTTGGCACCCTCGATGAGGCCGTCGAGCAAGCCAACCGCCTGCCCTACGGGCTGGCCGCTTACGCCTTCACGGAGTCAGGCAAGCGCGCGATGTTGATCGGCGATGCGCTCGAGGCCGGCATGGTCGGCATCAATTCCGTCGCCATGGCCGCGGCGGACGCGCCGTTCGGTGGCGTGAAGGAGAGCGGGCACGGGTCCGAGGACGGGCTGGAAGGCCTGGAGGACTGCCTGGTGGCCAAGGCGATCCATCAGGCCTGAGGCTCGGGGAGAATACCCTTCAGCTCACCGCTGTCGGAAGTGTCGTGGGCAGTGACGCAGTCGCGGCCCGCGCGCTTCGAGCGGTACAACGCGGCGTCGGCATGCGCCATCAAACGCGCGAGGTCATAGCCCGAGACGGAACAGCAGGCGATGCCGAAGCTCGCCGACACCGTGACCGTCACGCCGCGGTGCTCCGTCTTGATCGCGTTGATCGTCTGCCGCAGCTTCTCGGCCTGCTCACGCGCCTCCTCCAGCCTGCATCCGGGCAGCAGCACGCTGAACTCCTCGCCACCGAAGCGGCCGAAGATATCGCTGCGCCGCAGGTACTCCCGGCAGACCGTCGCGGCACGCTTCAGCACGAAGTCCCCGGTCGCATGGCCGAAGCGGTCGTTGATCGACTTGAAATGATCGAGATCGAAAAGAGCGAGGCAGACGTCCTGGTTGGACTTGCGCGCGTAGGCGAGCGCCGCCTCCGCCTGCTCGATGAAGTGCAGCCGGTTGGAGATGCCGGTGAGGCCGTCGATTCGCGAGAGGCTCTTGAAGTGCAGCTGTGAGCGCTTGGTCAGCACGGCCCACAGCCCGATGAAGATCAGGATGAGCGTCAGGATGACACCATACAAGCGCGTAGCCTCGACTTCCTTGGCCGCGAGCCGGTGCTCGAGCTCGAGCAGCCGGTTCTTGCGGCTGAGCGATTGGATCTCGAGCTTGCGGGTTGCGATCTGCCGCCGTACCTCGTCGTACGCCGAGCCCCGGGCCGCACGGTCCTTGAGGTACGAGATCTCCGCGCCCGCGTAGTGCTCGTGAAAATCCAACGCGGCACGGTAATCGCCCCGGGATTCGGCAAGGGCGTACAGCACGTCGTATGCCTCCGCCAGAGGTTGATCGAACTGGTTCGCGGTGGCGACCACGATGGCGGCATGCGCCAGGCGGGATGCCTGGACGGGCTCGTGCGCCCGCAGGTAACCGCGCGCCAGCAACGCATCGTAATCGGCGATCAACCGCGGATAGCGGGTCTGCTTCACTTCCTCGTAGTGCGCGCGCAGGAGCGCCAGGCCGTCCGCCACGTTGCCATGATCGAAATCCGTCCGCGCCGCGTAGGATCGGGTTGAATCGGCAAAGATCAGCTGCCCGTCCTTCGTGCACGCATCGACGACGCGGCGCAGCTCCGGATCCCCCACGGCGAGCTTACCGCTGCGGTACATCGATCGGATCTCGATCTCCCCGCCCTTGCACAGCCCGCCGCCGCCATAGTTCTCCCGGATGACCCTACGGGCATATGTCAGGCTGAGGTCATATTGGCCGACCTCCTCGTAGAGGAAGCCCGCGACCAGCAGAGCCTGCTGCCTGGCAGTCTGATCGGTGATGTCGGGCAGCATTTCGATCAGGCGCTCGAGCCTCGCGTACGCTTCCTTGTAGCGGCCCGCGATCCCAAAGAGATTCACCAGCGTGATGCCGGCGCGGAAGCGGATGGTCTCGTCCACCGGCTCATCCGTGATCCGGCTCAGGATCACGATGGCTGCGGGATAATCCGCGCGATAGACGTCATCCCAGCCGTGGAGGTATTCGAGATAGGCCCGCTGCGAGCGCGAGAGCTCGCCCACCCGCTGGTCCAGTGAGCCGATGAGCGACTCGAATTGCGCATGGTCGGCAAGCTTGATTCCGTCCGCCTGGGTCAGCAGAGTGGACGGGTCCGTGGCGGCGGCCGCCATCGCAGCGCCTGCCGCGCCCGCCAGCACGCACGCCGACAGAAGCTTTCTCGCCAGGCCGCCCATCATCAGAGCGCGGTGCAGCGCTGCAGGGACAGACTATTTTCGGGGGGCATTTTTCTCGGGTGCCTTCTTCGGCTCGCTCTCGGGAGCGTCCTCATCGCCGTCGTCCTCGTGCTCCTCTTCAACCTCCTCTTCGTCGTCCTCCCTGGGCGAGTACACAAGACAGCACAGCGTCCGGTCGACTTCCAACGTCGTTTGCAGCATCGCGAGATCACCGCATACGAGCGAGCGCGCGGTTGATTCCTCGATGCCCGCCTCATGCAGCGCTCGCGCCAGCTCCTCCGCGGTCGCATGACGGAGTTGCGAATCACGGCCCATGCGCTCGAGAAACCCGATGATGCCCGACATTGCCTCCCCCCCGCGGATCGATGGATCCTTCTTTATACCACTGCCTTTGCGCCACTGACCGGACGACCATATCACATTCCCAGTGAGACCCGGGTCACCCGCTGAATCCGCATTCCGGGCCGGGCGCCGTAATCACTACACAACCCGTATTGGCCCATCCCGGCGCGAGTGTTCATACGCTCCACGGCAACATGTGACGGGTCGAACTGTCCCCAGACCTCACCGATATCCAGTGTCACGAAGGCAGTCTTCAGGAGCATCCGGAGAGCTTCCGTTCCCAGGCCCCGCCCCTGCCAGGCCGGACACAGCATGATCCCCACCTCCGCCCGACTGCGAACCCGGTCAATGTTCTCCAGGGCGCCGATGCCGATGGGACGGCCCGTCGCGCTGTCGGCAAACGAAAAGAGGAGCCCCGCCGGGGGGTCGAGCCTGGCGCGGGTGAGAGCGCCGCGGAAGCGCCGCTTCGCCACCTCCATCGTAAGCGGTGCACCAATATGGCACATCGTGACCGGATCGGTGAACAGCTCGCAGTAGAGGGTCTCGTCTTTCTCGGACATGGCCCCGATGGACAGCCGCTGCGACCGCATTGCATCCGGCGAGGCGAAGTTACCTAGGATGATGCCGCCTTCTGCAGCGATCGCAACCGCTCGCGGATTTCCATATCCGGCTCGAGCGCCGCGGACGGTGGAATGATCAGGGTAGAGTGCATGTCGCAGTCCGCCTCGGGGAGCGCACCCAACGGCAACCGCACGATCTGCGGCCGCGAGATGGCCAAGGTGACCGCCTTGTAGAGAATCACCTCGTGCGTCGGATCGTAGTCGCGGCACAACAGGTCCACCAGGACCCGTCTGTAGGGCGCGCCGGTCGAGAATCGCGCCAGCGACTGATCGCCCGCCACCCCGACCTGCCAGAGAATGAGATAGGCCGTGGTATCGACCCGGCGCCGATAGAACATGAACTGGCTGGCCTCGAAATGCTGGCAGCCGTACTTCCCGGGATCGATGCCGAGGTCGGCGTAAAGACAATCTGCCGCCGAGATGCCCGGCTCCATATGGGCGGGGTAGCCCTCGCTGCGAGCCAGCTCGATGGCCTTGTGGGTGGGCCACGCGAATACGCCCGGATGTCCATAGAAAGCGCCGCAGACGCGCTTGCCGGCGCGAACCTCCGCGAGCATGGCAGCCACCATCTCGCGGTACGTCTGCAGGCGGGATTTGCCTTCGCGGTAATAGCCCTGCAGGCTGCGGACGTCGGGATTCATCTTTGCAATCCAGAGTTCCATGACACTGTCCGACAGCGCCGCGAAAACCACGTCCGCCTTCTCGATGTAGCTTCGAGCCAGAGGCGTGATATGCGAGCCCAACGTCATGCCGACGCCGACGCAAACAAGACTCCCCCCGCTGCTCACCCGGGTAGGCTAGCGGATGGCTCCCTCAGTAGCAACCCACACTAGAGCCGGGGCGTCGCCCCCGTAAGGTGATCGTGCTCGTAGGCGCGCTGACACGCGGCGCACCGGTTTGCTGTTGGAAACGCTTCCAGTCGCTCACGCTCGATCGGCTGCCCGCAGCTCACGCAGACGCCGTATGTGTCGAGCGCAATGCGCTTCAGGGCGCGCTCGATCGCGCGGATTTCCTCCACGTCGCGCGTGACCTCCGCCAGGTTGACATCCACCAGGAGGTCGGCGAGTGACTGATCCTCGAGATCGCCGACTCGGCCGGCGATGTCGGTGTACCCTTCCTTGTCGGATCGCGCCAGGGTCGCGCGGATCTCGTCCCGCAACTCGCACCATCTGTCCCGCAGCTTGAGCTCGAAGTGCGAGTATTCGCCGCGCCGGAGAACGGGCTCGGCTCGAGCGGAGTCGTGTGTTCGTGTGGTCATGCCCTGATCCAGCAACCCCGATGCCTGGCAGCCCCGCGGTGCGTCGCTTGCTACTTGCCATGCATGGGTCGCGGATATTCCGGGTCAGATGGACGCTTCGGCGAACGTAGCTACGGAGGCTGCGGCACGACGGGCGATTACGGCTACGGCGTCTCCGGACACCATGGCGAGAGTCAATTCGGCGGCGGTGCCGAGGAAGAGCCTGGCCAGCGCTTCATTGCGCCCGAGGCGGGGGAAAGTGGCGCGCCGCCCGTCCAGCGCAACGCGGGCCCGAGCCGGCACCCGCGTACGCCGCGCGACATCCGCCGCTCCGATGCAGAGGTGTACGAGGACATTTGCGAAGCACTCGTGGAGCGCGATGATGTGGACTCGAGTGATGTCACCGTCGCGGTGCTCGAGAGCGAGGTGACGCTCGAAGGCTCTGTGCCAGAGAGGTTCATGCGCTATCTCATTGAAGATCTCGCCGCTGGCCACCCTTCCGTGCGGGACGTGGAGAATCGGATCAAAGTACGCAAGGCCTGAAATCGGGCCGAGCGAGCGACGCGGCGCTGAGCCTTTGAGGGCTCGCCAAAACGCGCGTGCTATCATTCCCCCATGCCCCCGTTCGTGACGGATCTGGGTTACCTGCTGCCCTGGCAGTTCTCCCCCACGATCTTCATCATCACCGCGACTGCCGTGACGCTCTACCTGCGCGGGCAGAGAGCGCTGCGGCGCAACGGCGCCCCGGTCGGATTCTGGCGGGCGTTCACATTCTTCCTCGGCATCGCACTCTGCTACGCGATGCTGCAGACCTACGTCGACTATTTGTCGGCGCACATGTTCTGGATTCACAGGGCTCAGCACCTGATCCTGCATCACATCGGTCCGGTGCTCGTCGTCCTGGCCGCACCGGGCCGGGTGCTGCGCGCCGGCATGCCCACCCGCCTGCGCCAGGTCCGCATCACGCCGTGGATTCAGCGCCCGGTCGAGATCCTCTTCCGCTTCCTGCAGCACCCGATCATTGCACCGGTCCTCTTCATCGGGATCATCCTCTTCTGGCTGACGCCGTCGATTCACTTCGGCGCGATGATCGACACGCGACGGTTCATCGCCATGAACTGGAGCATGCTCGCCGACGGCCTGCTCTTCTGGTGGCTGATGCTTGCGCCGCGCCAGGCTCAGGGCAGCACGGCGATCGGCTATGGCACGCGCCTGGTCATTCTCGCGCTGGTGGCGATTCCGCAGCTCCTGCTGGGCGCGTACATCACTCTCCATAGCACGCCGCTCTACGACGTCTATGCCGTGTGCGGACGCGCCTTTGCCATCAGTCCACTCGATGACCAGCAGCTTGGCGGCCTGCTCACCTGGATACCGGCCGCGATGATGTCTCTCGTCGGGATCATCACGGTGCTGTATCACATCCTCCATGACCCCGAGGCCACGGCGGTGCGGCCACGCGGGCGTCCATCCCCTGCCGTGCAGCCGGCGCAGCGCAGTGATCTCGGAGCCCCGGCGTGACCGCGAATCCCATCAGCGTGAGCTACCACCGCCCGCGGCCGGTCGCTGCGCTCCTGGCGGCGGCCGCCATCCTCCTGCTGACCCTGCTCGCCGGCTGCGCCCGCGATGCCAGCGATCCCAATGACGCGCTGAAGAACGTCACCGGCCTCGTGGCCCCGCTCCAATTCCAGCTGACCAATCAGGATGGACAGCCGGTGACGGCCGCCGACTATCGCAACGACGTCGTGCTGCTTTACTTCGGCTACACCGAGTGTCCCGACGAGTGTCCGACGACGCTTGCGATGCTGGCCGGCGCGCTGCGCACGCTCGGGCCGCAAGCCTCGCAGGTCAGGGTCCTCTTCGTGAGCGTCGATCCGCAGCGCGACACGACGCAGGTGCTCAAGCGTTACGTCAGCAATTTCGGCCCGCAATTCGTCGGGTTGCGGCCGGACGAGTCGGAACTGGTCGACCTCAGCAAACGTTATCGCATCGCTTATCACTACGAGAAGCCGGACAAGGACGGCAACTACGAGGTCGACCACAGCAGTGCGGTCTTCATCTTCGATCGTGACGGCCGCGCGCGGCTGCTCGCGCTGTCCGACACCACCGCTCAGCAGGTGGCTACCGACGTGCACCGGCTGCTCGCCAGCAGCTGATCGGAATTTCACGTGATGCGATTTCTCGCCGCGCTCGTGGCGCTCATGCTCCTGTTGCCCGCCTCCGTCCCGCCGACGGCCGCGGCCGACGCCGGGCTGGACTCGCCCGTGGGGCTCTGGCAGCCGCTCGACCGCTCCGGCAAGCCGCAGGGGCTGATCCGGATCTTCGAGGCCGGCGGGTTGTACTATGGCCGCATCGAGCCGAGCTCTCCGACCGATGATCGCAACGCGCGCTGCACGCGCTGCACCGGCGACCGGCACAACCAGCCCATCATCGGCCTGGTGCTGCTGCGCCACCTGCGCCGGCAGAACGGCGGATATGTCGGCGGCGACATCCTCGATCCCAACACCGGCAAGGTCTACAGCTGCACCATCAGGCTGACCGATGGCGGCCGTGAGCTCATCATGCGCGGCTTCGTCGGTATCTCGCTCCTCGGCGAGTCCCGGACCTGGCGGCGAGTCGCCGCGCCGGCGAGCGCGCGCTGAGGCGCGCAAGCGGCACCGCCCGCGCCGAAGGCCTCGCCGCTAGCGAGCGCCCGCGGCCTTCTTCAGCTCCGTCGCCTTGGAGCGGATGACGCCCATCAGGCTGTCCCATGAGGTGACGAACGAGGCCGCACCGTCCTTCTGCAGCTTCGCTGCGAGCGCCGCGAGATCCACGCCCGCCCGGGTGAATTCCGCGAGCACCGCCTTGCTGTCGCCCCCGTCGGCGCGGATGGCGTCCCCCGTCTTGCCGTGATCGGCAAACGCCTTGAGCGTATTTTCCGGCATGGTGTTGATGGTGAGGGGCGCGACCAGCCCCTCCACGTAGAGAACGTCCGGAGCCTTCGGATCCTTGGTGCCGGTGCTGGCGAACAGCAGCCGCTGCGGCCGCGCGCCGGCGTTTTGCGCCCGCAGCCAGCGCGGCGAGGTCAGCAGCTCGCAGTAGGCGCGGTAGCAGTCGCGGCCGACCGCGAGCCCCAGCCGGTTGCGCAACGCCGCCGGCACCTTGTCGGCGGTGGCGACGTCCCAGCGGCTGAGGAACACCGAGGCCACGGAGGTGACGTTGGGATTGAGGCCCGCCTCGATACGGCGCTCGACGCCGCGCAGCCAGGCGTTCGCCGCGGCGACGTACTGATCCGCGGAAAAGAGCAGCGTCACGTTGATGGGGACTCCAGCGAAGATGGCGGATTCGATCGCCGGCAGCCCTTCGGTCGTCCCCGGTATCTTGATGAAGAGGTTGGGTCGGGCCGCGCGGCCGTGCAGGTCGCGCGCCTCCGCCAGCGTGGAGTGGGTGTCGTAGGCCAGGCGCGGCGAGACCTCGAGCGATACCCAGCCGTCGACGCCGGCGGTGCGATCGTACACCGGCCGGAAGAGGTCGGCGGCGCGGGTCAGGTCATCGAGCGCCAGCTCGAAGAAGAGCTTCTCATCGGCGAGGCCGCGCTGCGCCAGCTTGCGGATGTCCTCGTCGTACGCCGAGCCATGCTGCATCGCGTGATCGAAGATGGTCGGATTCGAGGTGAGACCGGTGACGGTCAGCTCCTCGATGTAGCGCTTCAGCGTCCCGCCCGAGAGCAGCTCGCGCGTGATGTTGTCCAGCCACAGGCTCTGGCCTGCACGATTGAGCTCGAGTGTCGCTTGCATCATAAAACTCCTCAGGCAGATTTCAGCGCATCGCCGACGATCCGCTGCGCCTCCTCGACCAGGGTGGCGAGGTGGCGCTCGCTGCGGAAGCTCTCGGCGTAAACCTTGTACAGACTCTCCGTTCCCGACGGCCGGGCCGCGAACCAGCCGCTCGCGGTGACGATCTTCAAGCCGCCGATCGGCGCCCCATTGCCGGGCGCCCGCGTCAGCTTGCTCGTGATCGGCTCGCCGGCGAGTGTGGTGGCGTGGACGGACTCCGGTGACAGGCTGGCGATGCGTGCCTTCTCCGCCGCCGTCGCCGGTGCGTCGATACGGGTATACCAGGGCGTGCCGAACTGCGCGGTCAGCTCGCGGTAATGCTCGCCCGGGTCCTTGCCCGTGCACGCGGTGATCTCCGCCGCCAGGAGGCCCATGATGAGCCCATCCTTGTCGGTGGTCCAGACCGTGCCGTCGCGGCGCAGGAAACTGGCGCCGGCGCTCTCCTCGCCGCCGAAGCAGATCGAGCCGTCGAGCAGCCCAGGCGCGAACCACTTGAAGCCGACGGGCACTTCGCGCAGGGGCCTCTGCAGATGCGCCACCACGCGGTCGATGAGCCCGCTCGAGACCAGCGTCTTGCCGACTGCCGCGGTGCGGCTCCACTGCGGTCGATGGGTGAGGAGGTAGCGGATGGCCACGGCGAGGTAGTGATTGGGGTTCAGCAGGCCCGCCGATGGAGTGACGATGCCGTGGCGGTCGGCGTCGGTGTCGTTGGCGAATGCCACGCGAAAGCGATCCTTGAGCTGCAGCAGTCCCGCCATGGCATACGGGCTGGAGCAGTCCATGCGGATCTTGCCGTCATGATCGACGGTCATGAAAGCGAAGGTCGGATCGACCCTGGGATTGACGATGTCGAGATCGAGGCCGTATTTCCTGTTGATCGGCTCCCAGTAGTGCACCGCGGCGCCGCCCAGCGGGTCGACTCCCAGCGACAGCCGCGCTCCGCGGATCGCGTCCATGTCGAGGACGTTCGCAAGATCGTCAACGTAGGGCGCAATGAAATCCTGCTGGTGGGTCGTGGCAGCGCGCAACGCCGTCCCGATCGGCACGCGCCGCACGCCGGCATTGCTTTCGCGAAGCAGAGCGTTCGCCCGATTCTGTATCCAACCCGTGACGTCGCTGTCCGCGGGACCGCCGTTGGGCGGGTTGTACTTGAAGCCGCCGTCTTCGGGCGGGTTGTGCGATGGCGTGACGACGATGCCGTCCGCGAAGCTCTGCGTCCGACCGCGGTTGTGCACCAGGATGGCACGCGACACCGCCGGCGTCGGCGTGACCCCATCCTCCGGCTGGATGACCGTCTCGACGCCGTTGGCCGCGAGCACCTCGAGCGCCGCGCGCTGAGCGGGCCCGGATACCGCGTGGGTGTCGCGGCCCATGTAAAGCGGTCCGCTGATGCCCTGCCCCTTGCGGTACTCGCAGATCGCCTGGGTGATGGCGAGGATGTGCGCCTCGTTGAAGGAGCCATTGAGCGGCGTGCCGCGGTGCCCGCTCGTGCCGAAGCTGACGAGCTGCGCGGCATCGGCCGGGTCGGGCTTGCGACGGTAGAACTCGCTCTCGAGCCGCGCCGGATCGATCAGCAGCGCACGGGGCGCCGGCTTGCCTGCGAGGGGGGAAAGAGCCACGATCCGGACCTCCATCCGCTACGGGGATGAGTCATTATCGAGGCTGGCGTCGGTTCGTTCCAGCACGGCGCCGCCGACCGCTGCCGCCGGGCCGTCTTCGCCGCGACCGGGGCATTTCGGTAGACTGCGCCCCCCATGAAACTCTACTCGTGGAACGTCAACGGCATTCGGGCCGTGATCAAGAAAGGCTTCTTCCAGAGCTTCCTCGCGGCGCACCGCCCCGATGTGCTCTGCCTGCAGGAGACCAAGGCCGAGCGCGGCCAGATCGAGATCGACCTGCCCGATTACCGCGAGTATTGGAACTCCGCGGTGAAGAAGGGCTACTCCGGCACGGCGATCTTCTGCCGCCAGGAGCCGATCGCGGTCACCAACGGCTTCCCCAAGAGCTTCGCCAGGCGCTTCCAGTTCGCGGATGAGCTCGAGCGCGACAGCAGCGAGGAAGGACGGCTCATCACGGCCGAATTCGCCAAGTTCTATGCCGTCACCGTCTACACGCCCAATGCCAAGGACGATCTCAGCCGGCTGGCGCTGCGCCACAAGCACTGGGACCCCGCCTTCCTCGCCTACGTGAAGCAGCTCGAGAAGAAAAAGCCCGTCGCATTCTGCGGCGACCTCAATGTCGCGCACACCGAGCTCGACCTCGCCAATCCCAAACCCAACCGCGGCAAGAAGGGTTTCACCGCGGAGGAGCGGCAGGGCTTCCAGAACTTCATCGACGCCGGCTTCGTCGACACCCTGCGGCTCTTCAAGCAGGGCAACGGGCACTACACCTGGTGGAGTAACTTCTCCAACGCACGCGCCCGCAACGTCGGGTGGAGGATCGATTACTTCCTCGTTTCGGCGGCCCTGCGCAAATCGGTCAAAGCGGCGCAGATCCACGCGGACATCATGGGCAGCGATCACTGTCCGGTCAGCGTCACGTTGGATCTATAGGCCTGCCGCGCGGCACCGCCTTCAGAAGATCCCCGGCTTGCCGCCGCCGGCGATGAAGGTCTGCATGGCTGCGAGCTTGCGCGGCGGCAGCACGGGCCGCGGCGCCGGATCGCGGGTCAGTACCATCACCTCGGGATCGCCCGCCGTCATCGCCGGCCACCTCGTCAGCCCCGGGCCGTTGGGATTGCCGGTCTTCACGAAGTCGACCCAATAGCGCATCAGGCGTGCGGCGAGGTTGCGGTCGACCGCGGTGAAGTGCCGCTCCGGGGCGGCATTCAGGTTGCCGAACACGTACGGCAGCTCCGAGGAATGGAATATCCCCCAGCGCGCCGATGCCGGCCCAGGCTCGAGATGATCGAAGAGATAGCCGTACGCCGGACTGCGCGCATGCGCGGCCCATGCCTGGCTCCATGAATAGAGGCCGGCGAGTCCGAGATCGCGGTGCAGTTGCCGCGCCGAGCGCGCGCGCTGTGCGCCGGTACCCGCGGGATAGAGCGATGCGAAGCGCGGCGCCAGGGCGCCGAAAGTTTTCGCGAGCAGCGCTTTCCAGGCCGACGCGCTCATGGATTTCACGATCGGTCCCGAGAAGTTGGAGGCTTCATCGGCGTCCATGCCGGCGAGGATCGGCACATCGATGAACGCGCCGGGGACGAGGAGCGTTTTGGGCGCGGCGGGAAGCAGCACGCCATCGGCGATCGGGATGAGCCCGAGTTCGTCGTGGACTCGTGGGGAGGTGGCGTTCAGTTGCCGCGGCGTCAGCGCACGCAGCGCTGCAAGCGATGTGGCGCCCTCGGCTCGCGCAAACCGCTCGCCTTCCTTTTCAGCGTCCGCCAGCGAAGGGGTCGGCTCGGTGTCCGGCAGGCCGCTCTGGATGATGGCGCGCGCAAACAGGCCCGTGGCGAGCGGCGAGACGATCAGGTCGTGTATGGCCATCGCCCCGGCCGATTGCCCGCCCAGGGTGATGGCGTCAGGATCGCCTCCAAAGGCCGCGATGTTGCGCTGCACCCATTGCAACGCGGCGATCATGTCCTGCAGGCCGTAGTTGCCGGGAGGCTCGTGCTCGCGAGCCGCTTGCGCCGCGAGCGCCGGCGTCACGAAGAATCCGAAGAGCCCCACCCGGTAGTTGATCGTGACCACGACGATCCCGTGCGCGGCGAGTTGCGCGCCGTTGTACACGGCCGCCGAGCCGGAGCCTGAGACGAAGCCCCCGCCCGGAATCCAGACGAGCACCGGCATTCGGTGCCGCAGGTCCGGCGCGGTCGTCCAGATGTTGAGATAGAGGCAGTCTTCGCTCACCCGGCCCTGGGGGAGGTATTCGTGCGTCCAGGGACCTACACCCGCCGGGTTGATCGTCTGCCAACAGCTCGCCGCGAATCGCCTCGCCGCGCGAACCCCTTCCCAGCGCGGCGCGGGTTGCGGCGCGCGCCAGCGGTTGCTGCCGACTGGAGGCGCGGCATACGGAATGCCGAGAAAGGCGTCGGACGGTCCCTGTCGGAAGCCGGCGAGCGAGCCCTGAGGAAGCCGCACGACCGTCGCGGCGTGCGTTGCAGGCACCGCCGCCGGCGCGAGGGGCGGCAACAGCGGCGCCATGCATGCGGCCAGCGATGCCATGCATCGTGTCAGCCGCCCGGCTTCGAGCCTGCCGCCTCGTGTCATCCGCGTGTCTCGCGTCCGGCGCATAAGGAGCCTCTGCAAGGAACCCGCGATGGATTATAGCGGCTCGGCTTGACATGTGAGCGATCCCACGGCCACTGTATCGCAACCACCGCGCCCCGAGGCAACGACCGATGAGCATTCTTGCGTCGTGCGGCAGCCGAGTCGGCTCGCGCACCAGGGTGGCAGCCCCATCCCGCCTCGCGGCCCTGCTCGGCCTCGCGGCCTTCTTCAGCGTCGCCGTCCTCGGCTGCAAGCAGGCCGATGCTGCTCCAACAGCGTCCGCACATGTGATGGTGACCTCCAACGTGACCCTCCTCGAAAGCCCGGGGGAATCCTTGCCCGTGCGCCTCGCGGCGCAGGACCTGCAGAACGATTTCGCACGTGTATTCGGCGTCAGGCCGCGAATCGTCACACGCCGCCGGGACGCGGGACCGGTCACCATCATGATCGGTCAGGAGGCGCAGATCCCGTCCGACATGTTGCCTGCGGGCACCGCAACCTCGGGAGCGGTGGCCTCGCCGCCGGAGAGCTTCTCGATCTCCGTGCGCAAGGCCGACTGGAACCCCGACACCCGCGCCGTGGTGCTCACCGGGCCCGACATCCGCGGCACGATGTACGCGATTTATCAGTTCTCGCAGGACTACCTCGGCGTCGATCCGATGTATTACTGGACGGACCGGCAGCCCGCGAGACGCCGCCGCATCGTCCTGCCCGATTCCCTGCAGCGCCTCTTCCCGCCGCCGCTCTTCAAGTACCGCGGCTTCTTCATCAATGACGAGGATCTGCTGACGGGCTGGGCCCCCGGTGAGAAGACGGACCATTCCGGCATCTCGCTCGCCGTGATGAACCGGATCTACGAGACCATCCTCAGGCTCAAGGGCAACATGGTGGTGCCGGGGACGTGGACTTTCCCCGACGACCCGCAGAACCGACTGGCCGGCCGGCGCGGTCTCATCCTCACTCAGCACCACGCCATGCCGCTCGGCGTCAATGTCGCGCGGTGGCCTGCCGATGTGCCGTACGACTACTCGACGCACCCGCAGATTCTCGAGCGCGCCTGGAAGGATGCGGTGGCCGCCTACGACCCGCATCAGGAGATTCTCTGGTCGTTGGGACTGCGAGGCCTTTCGGACACCTCCTACGCCTCCATGGATCCGACGGTCGTCGGCAACGACAAGCGTCTCGGCATGCTGATCAGCAAAGCCATCGCGACGGAGATGCGGATCGTGCGCGCGGCGCACCCGAATGCAAGGTTCGTCACCGACTTCTGGCAGGAAGGCGCGCGCCTCGTCCATGACGGCTATTTGAAGATCCCGCCGGACGTGACTCCGGTCTGGGCGGATGTCGGCTACGGCATTCCGCAGGATGGCGGCGACCTGGCGCCCGGCGAGGGCGTCTACTATCACGTCGCCATGTTGAATGGCCGCGCCAACCACCTGACGGAGATGGTGCCGGTCAGCCGGATCTACTCGCAGCTCGGACGCTACATCAAGGCCGGCGCGACCGGGTATCTGCTGCTCAACACCAGCAATACCCGGCAGGTGGCGATGACCGCCGAGGCTGTCATGAACGTCGCCTGGGGCGGAGTGCCCGCCGGAGGCGCCGGCGACTACTACGGGCGCTGGGCCGCGAAGGAGTTCGGTGAGCGCGCGGCGCCGGCGCTGGCGAAGGTGTACACGGACTACTTCGCCGCCTTCTCGCATGTCCCCGCGGGGGAGCACGGCGCCGGCGAGGACTACGGCGACCAGCTCTATCACCAGGAAGCGCAGGGACTGCTGCTCGCCACGATGGTGAGCCCGCCCTACTACTACGTGCCTTCGCAGGACCCCAAATGGACACCCGTGCCCATCCTGGGCCTTGCCTCCAGCAAGCCGTTCTTCCTGCAAATGGGTCCCGACTGGGTGCGCGATACGGTGCAGCGGGAGCTATCGATCTGCGGCGCGGCGCAGGCGCGGTGGGATGGCGTATGGCGCGAGGCACTCGCGGCGCAGCGCCTGGTCGACCCCGCGCGGCGGCAATACTACGGGGCCGGAGTGTTGACCATGATCGCCATCAACCGCGACAGCAACCGCATTCTCTACCGGGTCGCCTCCGCGGTGCGGGACTTCCAGGCAGGCGACAGCGCCGAAGCGATCGCGCAAGCGACGGCAACCTTACCCGCCTTCGATGAGATCCAACGCATGGAATCGGCTGCGGAGTACGGCAAGTGGCGCAACTGGTACCGCGGCGAATGGATCGATGGCATCCACCGCACCCGCGATCTCGTGGCGACCTTCATCCGCTACCTGCATGATCCCATGACGACCCTGCCGCCGCCCGTCATCTACGGTGGCTGGGAGGGCTACTACCACATCATGCACTACGAAGGTGATCGAACCGTCGACGTTCGCTGAGTGGGCGGCTCACGCGCGGCGTCTGCGCCGCAGCTCGGCCCGTTCGGCGCCGAGTACATCCTGGTTGCCCGCAGACCGGGACCCGCGCGCGGCCATCTGGCCGTTCGCCACGGTCCTCGGATCCTCGTGCGGGCGCAGCAGTCGCTTCACCATGGACTCGAGATGTGCGGGCGAGAGGCCGGACGACGGCAGCGAGATCCTGAGGCTGGCCTCGTCGATGATGGCGTTGCCGTGCAGCACGGCGAGCGCCCCGGCGCGGCGACCGAAGTGCAGCGAGCGCCCGAGCGGCGTTGCCGGCTCGGAGGAGATCATCTGCTCCTCGAGCGCCGCCAGCATCTCCTCCGAGAGCCGCCACTCGGCGCCGATGTGCCAGGCGAACGCGGCCGAGCGCGACTCGAGAATGGAAGCGACCACCAGCGGATCGACCGCCTGCCGCCCGGGTGAGGGCGGGCAGTGCTCGAGCACCGCGCGAAAGAGGACGATCTCCGCGAGACCGCAGATGAGGGTGAGCAGCTCCGCCGCAAACGCATTGCTGCGCTCCACCAGAGCGGCGTGCGGAATGGCCGCGTGCGCGGAGCGCACCGCATGCTCCCATACGACCTCCGGGAAGCGCGAGGCCCCGCCGGCACCGGCGACGTTGAAGATCGGCTGCATCAGCGCCGCCGCCATGACCGAGCGCAGCCCATCGCTGCCCAGGATCACGATGGCCCGCTCGATGGTCTCGATCGGCTGTTGGGTGACGCGGTAGTAGGAGCTGTTCGCCACCTTGAGGAGGTTGCCCACCAGCGACGGGTCGCGGGCGACGATGGGCACGAGCTGCCGCACCGCGACGCCCTCGTCGTTGATGGCGCGAATCAGCTCCGGGAGAAGGTTCGGCCGGCGGGGGAAATACTTCTTCTGGCTGGATGGATCGCCGATCGCCGCCAGCGCCGCCGCCACGATGCGGTCGTGGGCGGGATCCGGCTCACCGGCCTGCACCGGGAGCTCCGCTCCCAGCTCCAGCCCGCGAAGCCGGCGCAGCGTCTCGGTCCAGTCCAGGAACTGCACGGACGAGGCCGCCTGCAGGACCGGCGGCTCGGGCAGAAGACTGAGGTCGACCGGCAGGTCGTTTGCGGCCTCGAGCGGGATGCCGGCGCGCAGGATGCCTGGCGCGGCGAGCCGGCGCGCGGAGGGCAATGCCGCGATGCCGCAGGCGGCGACGAACAGCGATGACAGGAACCTGAACAGCAAGGCAGACCCACGCGCTCGATAGCCGGATAGGGCTCCGGCGATTCCCATTTTTCGGCCTCGCGGCGGAAAAGCCGACCCCTCGAGACCGAATTTGTGAGCGGCAGCACGATCCAGCGGCCAGGGCCCGCGCGGGCCCTGCGCCTTGACCGGTTTTGTCGCAATTGCTACACAGGGGCACCGCAGCATCTTCCGCGCAATCGCGAGCTGGCCGTCGCGCGCGTGGCCGGTCATTGCGCCGGCGCAGCTGCACCGAGATCCCAATGCACACCGAGCGTTCCCGCTTCCTCTCGCGCGCCATCGGCTTTCGCGAGTTCCTGGTCCTCACTGCCGCCATCATGGCCTGCCAGGCGATCGCGGTGGATACCATGCTGCCCGCGCTGCCGACCATCGCCCGCGACCTCGGCGTGACGGACGCGAACAGCGCACAGTGGGTCATCACCACCTACATCGCGGGCGTCGGCTTCGGGCAATTGTTCTGGGGAATGCTCTCGGACCGCTTCGGCCGCAGGCCGGTGCTGCTCACCGGCTTCAGCCTCTACGTCCTGGCCGCGGCGGCCGTGGGGCTGGCTGGCGACTTCCGCGCGCTCCTCGTCTGGCGATTCGTGCACGGTGTCGCCGCCGCGAGCATGGTGATCTCGCGCTCCATCATCCGCGACCTCTACGGCGGGCGGCAGATGGCGCGCGTCATGTCGCTGACCTTCATCGTCTTCATCATGGTGCCCGTCGTCGCGCCGAGCCTCGGCCAGCTCGTGCTGATGGTGGCCCCGTGGCGCGCCCTCTTCCACGTGTTCTGCGGATTTGCCGCGGCCGTGCTGCTCTGGGTGTACTTCCGCCTCCCCGAGACCTTGCACCCTGAGTACCGCATGACTCTCACGGCAGGCCATGTCCTCGGCGCGACCCGCAAGGTCGTCACGGACCGCGCATCGCTCTGGTACACGCTCTGCGTGGCGCTCATGTTCGGCTCCATCATCGGTTATGTCGGGATGATGCCGCAGATCTTCGCGGCGGTCTTTCACCGGCCGAAGCTCATGCCGACGGCGTTCGCGATGTGCGCCGCCTCGATGGGTGTGGCGTCCTTCCTCAACTCCACGGTGGTGGAGCGCTTCGGCATGCGGATCATCTCCCAGGCCGGCCTGTTGATCTTCATCGCCGTGACCGCCCTGCACGTGTTGGTTGCCGGGCTCGGCGCCGAAACGCTCTGGACCTTCATCGCCCTGCAGGGGGCGACCATGGGTTGCCTCGGACTCATCATGGCCAACTTCGGCGCCATGGCGCTGGAGCAGATGGGACAGGTGGCGGGGATCGCCGCCTCGCTGCAGGGTTGTGTCGGCACATTCGGCGGCGCCCTGGTCGCGGCGCTCATCGGCCAGCAATTTGACGGGTCGACCGTGCCGCTCGCGCTCGGCGCCTTGATCTGCGGCTTGGCATCGCTGGGATTCGTGCTGCTCGCGGAAGGCGGACGGCTCTTCAAGCCGCACCAGCTGGCGCCCGGCGAAGCCGCCGCCGCATCGGCCGCAATGCATTGAGCGCCAGATCCAGGGACGCACGCCCGGTCATGCCGCCCCCTTATCCCGGCATAGCGGTTGCTCTCTCCCATCGAGGCCCATGCCAGTGGCCTGGAACTGAACCTGAGGAGCAACGGCATGACATCGAAAGTACAGGGTGAAGGCGACTACGAATCCGCTCGCCGCTACGACGAGGAGACGAAGCGCTTCGTCGATGAGAAGACCAAGGCCGGCGAGCCCCTCGAAGGCAACGCCGCCGAGGCTTCCGACAAGCTGACGCCCGAGGAAGAGAAAGCGCGGGCGCGGGCCAAATCGCCCGGCCAGGACAAGCGCGATGCGGACGCGCTGCGCGACGCGGAGAAGCAGCGGCAGCATTGAGTTGATCTCGAAACGACATCCTGAAGTTTTCACAATACATTGAAACTACCGGATTAATACCTGGCCCCGCCTATGAAGGCGGGGCCAGGATGCATGCGGGGTGGCGGAGAGGGTGGGATTCGAACCCACGGCCGGGTTGCCCCGGCGCCGGTTTTCAAGACCGGTGCATTCGACCGCTCTGCCACCTCTCCGGGGCGCAGGAACTCAGCGCCGCGAATGCTATCAAAACTGGCCGCGCAGACGTGCGAACCTCGCCCGGGCGTTGCCGCTTCGGCCCCGCTGCCTGCGCACCCTCGGCGGCAATATCCACCCCCTCCCGCCCGTCTACCGCTTCATGTCGACCGAAAGCGCTGCCGCGCACCCTCCCCGTCTGACCCTTCCCGCCGCGAGCAGAAGTCGCCGGCGGCCGTCGCGTTTCATCCGCAATATCGTCACGCTGCTGGCGCTGCTGCACATCTATGTGGGCGTGCGGTTGCTGCCGGATCTGCCGATCGCGCTGCTGGGGCGTGTGCTCGGCGCTCTCGCGCTCGGCGCGTCATTCGGGCTGATCATTGCAGGCGCTCGCGCCCGCAGGACCCAGAGCAGCCGCTTCGCGGTGCAGCTCGCCTGGATCGGCTCGCTCGATGGGGGATTCTTCTCCTCGCTCGCCGTCCTCACCGTGATGCGCGATGTCTTCCTCGGGCCCGCCCTGCTCGTGGCTTCGCGCGGCGAAGCCGGCACGCTGGAGACCGCCTCCGCCATCGCCGTCCCTCTTCTCGCGGTACTCGCCACAGTCGTCGGCTTCATCGATGCCCGCCGCCGGCCGCGAGTAGTGAACGTCGAAGTGCCGCTGGCCGGCCTGCCGCCAGCGCTCCAGGGCTTCACCATCGCGCAGATCAGCGACGTGCACGTGGGTCCGACGATCAAGCGCAATTTCCTGCGCGGTATCGTCGAGAGCGTCAATTCGCTGAACGCCGATCTGATCGCGATCACCGGCGATCTCGTGGATGGCTCCGTGGAGCAGCTCGCGACACAGGTCGAGCCGCTCTCCCACCTGCGTGCGCGTCACGGCGCGTACTTCGTCACCGGTAACCATGAGTACTATTCCGGCGCCGCCCCGTGGATCCTGGAGCTGCGCCGCCTGGGGCTGCGCGTACTGCTCAACGAGCATGTCGTGTTGCATCACGAGGGGGCGCCGCTCCTCATCGCCGGGGTGACCGACTACAGCGCCCACCAGTTCGACCCGGCGCAGCGCAGCGATCCCGAGGCCGCCCTGGCCGGCGCGCCCGCCGGGCTGCGGCCGCGCGTGCTGCTCGCGCATCAGCCGCGGACTGCAGCCGCCGCGGCGGATGCGGGCTTCGATCTGCAGCTCTCGGGCCATACCCATGGCGGTCAGTTCTGGCCCTGGAATCTCTTCGTGCGCCTGCAGCAGCCCTTCACCGCGGGGCTCAACCGGCTGCGAAGCCTCTGGGTCTACACGAGCCGCGGTACCGGTTACTGGGGTCCGCCAAAGCGTCTGGGAGTGCCGTCGGAGATCACCCGGATACGGCTGGTAGCGGCTTCGCGGAGCTGAGACAATCGCGGCGCCGCTTCTGCGGTGCAAAGCGGCTGTGGCGTCCACGGAGTCCGCTCTCCATGCTGAACCCTGCGCTCGAGATCGAAGATCACGCCAACACGGTGTCCCTGGTCGTCGCCGTGGCCGATTACGCGGCGGCGCCCGCGATCGTCAGCGATTCCGCCATCGGGACCGCACGGCACTGTCTGATCGAGATCCTCGGCCTGGGATTCCAGGCGCTGCGCGACCCGGAGCGGGCCGCGCTCGTCGGTCCGCTGGTGCCGGGTGCTCTGATGCCGGGCGGCGCACGGGTTCCCGGCACTTCGCTCGAGCTCGATCCCGCTCAGGCCGCCTTCTGCAACAGCCTGCTGCTCTGCAAGGCGGCGGGCGGCGATCCGCTGCCGGCCGCAAGCGACGGACGCGCCGTCGACTCGTTCGGGGCCATCCTGGCGGTCGCCGATTACCAGGCGCGCCGGTTCACCATGGAGGGCAAATCGCCGCCGAAGGTCCGCGACGTCCTCGTGGCAGTCGTCAAGGCACTGCAGATCCAGAGGACGCTCGCCTTGGAGGAGTATGGGGGGAGCGCCGCCGCGGCGCTGCGCCTCGTGCGGGTGGCCGCGACTGCCGTCGTGGCCGCACAACTTGGCGGCACGCAGGGGCATATCGTCACTGCTCTCAGCTACGCCTGCGTCGATGGCGAGTCGTCGATCGGCTTGGGCGGCCCACGCGACATCAGCCGCAGACACTGGACCACGGCCGATGCGATCAGCCGCTGCGTGCGGCACGCGTGCCAGGCAGTGACGACCGGCCATTCGAGCTACCTGACGGCTGCCGAGCTCGAGGCCATGGACGTGGCCGGCAGACTTCTCGGCGCCAGGCCTTCAGGGGCGAAGCCGCGCTTCGGCACCGCGGCGATCGGCGCCTACAGGCCGCGCGAAACGGCGCAGCTCATCCCGAGATTCCAGGCTGCGGTCGACGGACACTTCCCGGCGCGGCAGGCGGAACGCATCAAAGCACTCTTCGCGTCACCCGAGCGGCTCGATGACCTGCCGGTCAACGAGCTCCTGGCGGCCCTGGTGACCAACGGCGCCCGCTAGCGGCCGCCCCGCCCGCTGTAGCCGGATCTCGGAAGTCCGCCGCCGCCCAACGACAGCGTCCCCTCGGTCGCGGGCAGCAGCACGGCCTGCGCCTCGCCGGAATGATTGTCCTCGACCACCACCATCAGTCCCCTGGCTGGGGTCTTCTTCCATTGCGATGCGTTCAGCGCCACAGGCACTGCGGCGTGCGTGTTGGGCGGAAGCGTCACGAAGAAGCCGCTCGAGATGGCCGGCGTGAATGGGTTGAACGACGCCGACCCCGGCAGCGTCTCCGACGAGCCGTTGAACAGGTCTGTGGTCGTCTCCGTGTACGTGATAGCCGGGCTCGAGGTCGTGAGGCCCAGGTCCTGCGCGTAGGCAGGTAGCAGCACGGTGGAACCATCCGTCGGCGCATCCGCCAGATACGCAGCCGTTACCGTCTGCGTGTTCAGGTTGTAGACCACGGAGACGTACTGCCCACTGAAGGTACCCGTTGTCAACAACCCGTAATCGATGCCGACAATGTCAAAGTCGGGTTTCCCATCGCCATTGACGTCGATCAGCACGTCGAACTCGCCCGCTTCCGGCGAAGAGAATCGCGGATAAGTGTTGATCGCGAAGATGATCTGCGGATCGCCCTGCGGGTTCGCCGGATCGGCGCCCGGGACCGACTCCACGCCCACCGCGCGGGTGTCGTAGTACTCCATTCCCTGCGGCGGACCGGAGAGGCCCCACTCGAAGAAGTCCGCATATCCCGTCACGCCGCCCTGGACATTGGCGAGCTGAACCTCTCCATCCCGTTGCGAGGTGCTGAGCCACCTCGTCAGGACCGCCAGCACGTTCGAGCGCGCGCGCGGCACCAGGTAGTAAGGCACGTGCAGAGTGACGCCGCCGTTCATGCTGACATCCGCCGGAGTGAACGTGAGGTAGCCGGCGACTTCATCGAACACTGTGTTGCCGAACGAATCGTGCACGCCGCCCACTCTCGCCGCAGGCACGGATAGCGTCACGTCGACGGGCGTGCGCCCATGTGGCGGCACGTACACGCTGAGATCGCTGATCCTGACGGTGTGCTGCACCGCGCTCGTCGGTGTGGCACTCACGTTGAACACGATGGGCCTGTTCCCGTTGTTGACGACGACGAGCCGCCGTTGGGACTGATACCGGTCCAGGAATTCATCGAAGCCGAAGGACACGGCATGTGCTCCGCCCTGGGTATCGGCCAGCACCACCGCGGAGGTTGCCGCCGCGCCGACCGCCCGCACGGTGCCGGCGCCTTCGATGCTCGGCGCGTAGTCCGTGAGGTCCGAAGGATCGGCGGTCTCCACGACCGCGGCGCTCAGCTCGCGCTCATCCCAGCCCGGATGCGCCTGCACCGCGAGCGCCGCGACGCCCGTGACGTGCGGCGTCGCCATCGAAGTGCCGGAGTCCACCAGCCCGCCGTTGCCGGTGCCCATGCCGGCGGAGTTGATGGAGATGCCGGGGGCGCTGATGTTGGGTTTGAGGAGGCTGTCGCCGAAGCGGGGCCCCTGCGAGCTGAAGCTGGCCGCGGTGCGGAAGGTGGGATTGGGAATGGTGTTCGCCGTGAGCGCATTCGCTCCGCTGGCGGCCGCCAGCGCCGGCGCATCCGAAGGCAGCGCGCCGAAGAACGGGATGGTCACGCCGGCGAGCGCTCCCACATAGAGAGGATAGCCCGCGGCGTTATTGATCATCACGACGCCGGCCGCGCCATGCGCCTGTCCGTACTCCACGCGATCGATCATCGGGCAGGTACCGCGCAGCGTGACGACCAGCTTGCCCGCGATCTGCGAGTCGACGTACTGCGACTCGTCGCAGCCGAGTGAGACGCTGCCGTCCGCGTTGCGCAGCACCACGACACCCAGCGGTCCCGGGGGCACCGCCGCGCCGTTGGAATCCTGCAGCTCCACGGTTCCGGTGTTGAGCCGCACCCGCGCACCCGGATAGCTCGCATTCGAGTCCACGGCGGCGACGGAGATCGCCGAGGCGGAGCCGCCCGGCGAAGAGGTGATGTAGGGAATGGGACCGGAGTTGCCCGTGGCCGCCACCACGAGGATGCCGGCGCGCGCGGCATTGGCCGCGGCAATCTGATCGGCATCCTGGGCCATGCCGAAGTCCTCGCCCAGCGACAGGTTGATGACGTTCACGTCGTGATCGATCGCCCAGTCGATCGCATCGACCACCAGGTCCGTCGTCGCGTTGGCCCCGCACCCGAAGATCTTCACCGCGTAGAGGTCCGCCTTCGGCGCGACGCCCGGTCCCACGATGAATCCCTGTGCGTAAGCCGCCGCATCATAGGGGCCGGCGTAGGTTTCGCCGGCCGCCGTGACTCCGAAGCCGGCTATCGTTCCGGCGACGTGCGTGCCGTGCCCGTTGCAATCGAGCGGGTTGGGATCGGGTTGCGGTACCGAGGTCGGATCGGAGGCGTCGTAGGCATCGCCGGCGAGGTCGATGCCGCCTTTGACCTTGGGCGCGTTCGGCCCCACGAGGCTCGGATCGGGTGCCTGAGTGTCGCTCGCCAGCGCGGCCTGATAGGCGGCCACGGTCCCGGGCCCGCCGAAGTCCGCGTGCGTATAGTCGATGCCGGTATCGATGAGGGCGACCTTCACACCCTCGCCGCGGTAGCCGGGGACACCCTGCCACACCCGCGGTGCCCCGATGTAAGGCACGCCGCTGCGGCTGTCCTCATCGAGGTGATAGGTGCGCACCTGCAGCACCGCGGTGACGCCCGGCAGCGAGGCGAGGGATGAGAGCTGATCGCGGTCGATGCGGATCTTGACGCCATTCAGCGCGCCGTGGAACTGCGCCAGAACGCGTCCCCCGCTCGCCAGGATCGCCGGCAACAAGGTCGCCTGCTGGGCATCCACATTGGCGGCGACGCTGCGATGCTGCGCGTCGGAGATCCAGTGGTTGGGCGCATTGGCGCGCACCACTGCGATCGGATCGGCCGACATCTGCACGACCACGGTGACGCGCTGCTTCGCCTCGGCGCCCGCAGGAATCATCGCCGGCTTGAAAGGCGCGCCGCTGTAGACGCGCGGGAAGCGCGCCAGCGGACGGCTGCTCTGCGCGGTCTGCGCCGATGCGCCCGCCGCGCAAGCGGCCACGGCGACACCGCTGATCGCGAGCAACTGCACCAGATTGGAACGGGCAATCCTCGAGGATGCGCGCGAATGCGCGTTGGCTCCGCGCCCTGCCATATGGAAGTCTCCCCTGACCGGTTCTTAGTATCGGCAGCGGACGCCGTCGCGGCGTACCGTCCGGGAGGCATCTTGCTATATCGCTGCGCCGACGACAAGGGTCGTCCCGATTGCTACAAAGCCGTTACGGCAGCGCGCTTTTCGCGCAGCAGCCGCTGCGCGCGCGGCTTGCGGTTTCAGTCGGGGGAGGCGCTCGCGGTGCGCGGTGCGCGGCGGGCGCGCAGCACGAAATAGGCGATGAACACCACGGCGAGCGACAGCAGGCTGACCTTCAACTCCTGGCTGAGGGAGGCCGTCAACGCCATGGCGATGAGGACCGCGGCCATGCCGGCGATGGCCGCATAACTCAGCCACGGGAAGAGCCACATGGTGAGGGGCGGCAGCGGCACGCCGGCACGCTCGCGCGTGCGGCGCAGTCTCACCTGGGCGAGAGCGACGATGATGTAGATGAACACCATGAGCGCGCTGGCACCGGCCAGGAGGAAGGCGAAGACCTTCTGCGGCGCTGCGACATCCGCCAGGATCCCGACGACGCCGGCCAGCGCGCACAGGAGCACCGACTTCACGGGCACCTTGCGCCGGTTGAGTTGGATCAGCGCCTGCGGCGCATCGCCGTGTCCGGCCAGCACGAACAAGACCCGTGAGCAGACATAGAAGGCGGAGTTGAGACAGGAGAGCACGGCCGTCAGGACGATGAAGTCCATCGCCGTCCCCGCCCAGCCGAAATGCATCTGCAGCAGCGCCTGGGTGAAGGGCGAGTTGCCGACCACGATGCTGTTCCAGGGGACGACGGCGACGATGAAGAAGATCGAGCCCACGTAGAAGGTGAGGACCCGTACGATGATGGAGCTCGTGAGCTGCGCCACCGCCCGTGCCGGCTCCGCCGATTCGACCGCCGCCACGGTGATGATCTCGGCGCCGGTGAGCTGGAAGAAAACGGTCACGGCGCCGGCGAACACGGAGACGATGCCGTGCGGCATGAAACCGCCATGGCTCGTCAGATTGCCGAAGGTCGGCCCATGCGGCGCGGTCCAGCCGAAGGCATACGCCGCGCCCATCGCGATGAAGGCGATGATGGCCGCGACCTTGATCGAAGAGAACCAGAACTCGAACTCGCCGTAGGAGCGCGTCGACATGAGATTGACGGCGGTCATGCATGCCATGAGGATGAAGCCGAGCACGCCCGCGGACAGCGGAATGTAATGCTGCAGGATCTGGGCGCCGGCGATCGCCTCGAACGGCACCACGATCATCCAGAAGTACCAGTAGAGCCAGCCGGTCACGAATCCCGCCCAGTGCCCGAGCGCCGCGCGCGGAAATTCCGCAAAGGAGTGCACGGTGGGCAGGCTCATCGCCATCTCCCCGAGCATGCGCATGACGAGCAGGATGAGGGTGCCGGTGATGAGATAGCTCACCACGATGGCAGGTCCTATGGCGGCGATCGAGACGCTGCTGCCGACGAAAAGACCGGCGCCGATGATCCCGCCGATGGAGATCATCGCCAGATGTCGCGGCTTGAGAGATCGGCTGAGCTCTGCGGCGGCCATGTGCGTACCCCCTAGGCCGTCAGCTTCTCGAGGCCGCCCATGTAGGGCCTGAGTGCCTGCGGTACGGTCACGGTGCCGTCCGCGTTCTGATAGTTCTCGAGCACCGCCACCAACGAGCGCCCGACCGCGAGGCCCGAGCCGTTGAGGGTATGTACCGGCTCAGGCTTGCCGCCGTCCGGATTGCGCCACCGGGCCTGCATGCGCCGCGCCTGGAACGCCTCGAAGTTGCTGCACGAGGAGATCTCCCGGTAGCGGCTCTGCGAGGGCAGCCACACCTCGAGGTCGTAGGTCTTGGCGCTGCCGAAGCCGATATCGGCGCCGCACAGCGCCACCGTGCGATAGGGCAGCTGCAGCCGTTGCAACACCTCCTCCGCGTGACCGGTCAACTGCTCGAGCGCCGCGTACGAGTCCGCGGGGCGCACGATCTGCACGATCTCCACCTTGTCGAACTGGTGGCTGCGGATCATGCCGCGGGTGTCCTTGCCCGCGGCGCCGGCCTCGGAGCGGAAACACGGGCTGTGACAGACGAATTTGAGCGGCAGCGCCTCGGCCGGCACGATCTGCTCGCGCACCAGGTTGGTGACCGGCACCTCGGCGGTCGGGATGAGATAGAACGCGTGTTGGGTCGCGGCGCCCTCGCCCGTGCCGCTCACCTTGAAGAGGTCATCCTCGAACTTCGGCAATTGCCCGGTGCCGACGAGCGCCTGACGCTGCACCAGGTAGGGTACGTAGACCTCCGTGTAGCCGTGCTCCCGCGCATGCAGGTCGAGCATGAATTGCGCGAGCGCGCGGTGCAGGCGCGACACCTGGCCGCGTATCACAACGAAGCGTGCGCCGGAGATGCGCGCCGCCGCCTCGAAATCCAGGCCGCCGAGCTGCTCGCCAATCTGCACGTGATCCTTCGGCTCGAACTCGAACCGGCGCGGCTCGCCCCAGCGGCGCACTTCGAGATTGTCGGCCTCGCCGCGTCCGTCCGGCACCGACTCGTGCAACAGGTTGGGCAGTCCCATCTGCCAGCTCTCGAGCGCCTCCTGCACTGCGGTCAGCTCCTTCTCGGCCATGGCCAGCTCGCCGGTCAGCGCCTCGCCCCGCGCCAAGAGCGGCGCGGCGTCCTCGCCGCGGCCCTTGGCGAGACCGACGGCCTTGGCGTTGGCATTGCGCTCCGCGCGCACCCGGTCCGACTCCACCTGCGCCGCCTTGCGCTTCTCCTCCAGCGCGCGCAGAGCGCCGACATCGAGCACGTGCCCGCGCCGCGCCAGGTTGCGGGCGACGGCCTCCGGGTCGGAGCGCAGCAGCTTCGGATCGATCATTTGCCTCTGTTCCTCAATCGTTCCAGCGCTTCGCCGATCTTGATCTCGAGCCCGCGCGACACAGGACGGTAGTATCGCTTATCCGGCATCTCGTCCGGCAGATAGCGCTCGCCGGTCGCATACGCTTCCGGCTCATCGTGCGCATAGCGGTATCCCTCGCCGTAGCCCAGCCCCTTCATCAGGCGTGTCGGAGCGTTGCGTAGCCGCAGGGGAACATCCAGCGTGCCGTACTGCTCGACGTCGGCCATAGCCTCCCCCATGGCGACGTAAACCGCATTGCTCTTGGGCGCACAGGCGAGGTAGACCACCGCATTCGCGATCGCCAGTTCCCCTTCCGGAGATCCCAGGCGGTCGTAGGCCTCCCAGGCCTGCAATGTCAGGGTGAAAGCCCGCGGATCGGCGAGTCCCACATCCTCCACCGCCATGCGGACCACCCGCCGCGCGATGTACAGCGGGTCGCAGCCGCCATCGAGCATGCGGCAGAGCCAGTAGAGGGCCCCGTCGGGATCCGTGCCGCGCACCGCCTTGTGCAGCGCCGAGATCTGATCGTAGAACTGATCGCCTCCCTTGTCGAAGCGCCGCCGGCCGCCGCTCGCGACCTCCTGGGCCAGGGCCAGCGTGATGACTCGTGCGCTGCCGCCTGCCGACGCCTCGGCGAGGCCGGCGGCGAGCTCCAGCATGTTGAGTCCGCGCCGGCCATCGCCATCGGCCGCCCGGGCGATGAGCTCGATCGCCTCGGGCTCGCTGCCGATCTCCTCGTTGCCGAGTCCTCTTTCGCGATCCGAGAGCGCGGCACGCAGCAGCGCCTCGATGTCGGCTACCGTCAGCGGCCGCAGCACGTACACGCGCGCGCGCGAGAGGAGCGCGCTCACCACCTCGAATGACGGATTCTCGGTCGTCGCGCCCACGAAAGTGAGCGTCCCATCTTCCAGGTACGGCAGAAAGGTGTCCTGCTGCGCCTTGTTGAAGCGATGAACCTCATCCAGGAACAGCAGCGTCGGCTGACCATTCGCGGCACGCGCCGCGCGCGCCGTCTCCACGGCGGCGCGGATGTCCTTGACTCCGGCCATCACGGCCGAGAGTTGGATGAACTGCGCGCTGGCGCGCCTGGCGATGAGCCGCGCCAGGGTCGTCTTGCCCGTGCCGGGCGGACCCCAGAGGATCAGCGAATGCAGCTGTCCCGACTCGATGGCGCGGCGCAGCGGCTTGCCCGGACCCAGGACGTGCTGCTGGCCGACCACTTCCTCCAGGGAGCGCGGCCGCATCCGGTCGGCGAGCGGCCGCGAGGTATCGGGCACGCTCGTATCGGCTGGACTCACGCCGGGCTCACTTGGCGGGAGTTCCGATCACGTCGGCCCCGGCGGGTGGCGTGAAAGTCAGCTCCGAGGCCGGCACGGGCACATTGACCTCGACGTCCTGGAAAACGATCGTGACGACCTGACCGAGCTTGTCCTCGAGGATCATCCGCTGCAGCGTGCCCTTGCGGTCGAAGCCGAAAAGCGCGCTCTTGAAGTCGGCCTCGGTGCTGCGCGGCTCGACGTAGACCCAGTCGAGACCCTCGCGCGGGCCGACCACGGACTCGGTGAAGTGCTGGTGTACGTCGACGGTCCCCGAAAGCAACATGGCGGGAGTGGCGGACAGCGCCGCCGTCAGCGGCCGCACCGTGACCTGCTGCAGGTCGCGGTCGAGATACCAGAGATTGCGGCCATCGGAAACCATGAGCTGCCCGCTGCCGGCAGCGCCCGGCTGCGCCGCGGCGGCGCTCTGGCCGGCTGCGCCCGGCGAGCCGCCTTGGGTGCTCTGCGGGTGGATGTCCCAGCGGAACTTGCCGGGCCGTTCCACGATGAGCGTGCCGGTGGAGCGACCGACCTCCGCGCCCTGTGCGTCGGCGACCGTCTGCAGGAATTTGACGCGCAGCGTCTTCAGGTTCTTCAGATATCGGTCGAGCGGCGTCGGCCCGGACGCCGGCGCGGGAACGCTCGCCGGCGCCTGCGGCGCAGCGGGCGTCTGCTGGGCGTTCGCCGTGCCTGACAGCGCCACCGCAAGGAAACACGATGCGGCCGCGATGGCAGCCGCGCCCGCTACTCTTTTCGTCATGTTCGTGTCTTTCAGTCTTCCGCCGGCGCGGGTGCCAGCACCTCGCGCGAGCCGTTGGGCTGCAGGGGTCCGACCAGTCCGGCGATCTCCATCGCCTCCAGAAGCCGCGCCGCGCGGTTGTAGCCGATCTTGAGCCGTCGCTGTACGTAGGAGATCGACGGTTTGCGCTCGGTAATGACGATCCGTACCGCCTCGTCGTAGAGCGCATCCTGCTCCGGATCCTCCATGGCGGGCGCCCCCTCGCCTTCCTCGCCCGGCAGCCCCGGAATCGGCGTCCTGGGTCCGGAGAGCACCTCCTCGATGTACTGCGGCGGCGTACTGGTCTTCAGTCCCTCGACGACGCGATGGACCTCCTGATCGGAGACGAAAGCGCCATGCACGCGTGTCGGCAGGGAGGTGCCGGACGGCAGGTAGAGCATGTCGCCGTGGCCGAGCAGGGTCTCCGCCCCCATCTGATCGAGAATGGTGCGCGAGTCGACCTTGGCCGAGACCTGGAAGGCGATGCGGCATGGGATGTTGGCCTTGATGAGGCCGGTGATCACATCGACCGACGGCCGCTGTGTCGCCAACACCAGATGGATGCCGGATGCACGCGCCTTCTGCGCCAGGCGCGCGATCAGCTCCTCGACCTTCTTGCCGACGATCATCATGAGATCGGCGAGCTCGTCGATGACGACGACGATGTAGGGCAGTGGTGTGAGAGGCTGTATCTCGCGCTGATCGATCGTCGGATCGTTGGCGGCGCGCTGCAGCATCACGGGATCCAGGATGGGCTTGCCGGCCTCATTGGCATCCTTCACCCGGCGGTTGAAGCCGGCGATGTTGCGCACCCCGAGGGCAGCCATCAGCTGATAGCGCCGCTCCATCTCCGCTACGCTCCAGCGCAGCGCATTCGCAGCCTGCTTCATGTCGGTCACCACCGGCGCGAGCAGGTGCGGGATGCCCTCGTACACCGAGAGCTCCAGCATCTTCGGGTCGATCATGATCAGCCGCACGTGCTCGGCCGTCGACTTGTAAAGGAGCGACAGCACCATCGCGTTGATGGCCACCGACTTGCCGGAGCCCGTGGTGCCCGCGATGAGCAGGTGCGGCATGCGTGCGAGATCGGCGACGTACGGCTGGCCGCCGATGTCCTTGCCGAGAGCGAGCGCGATCGGCGACTGCATCTCGTCATAGGCCTTGGAGCGGATGATCTCCCCCAGGGTGACGATCTCGCGCTTCTCGTTGGCGATCTCCAGGCCCATGACGCTCTTGCCCGGGATGACCTCCACCACGCGCACGCTCAGCACCGAGAGCGCGCGCGCCAGATCCTTGGACAGGCTCGTGATCTGACTTGCCTTCACACCGGGCGCCGGACGCAGCTCGAAGCGCGTCACGACCGGACCCGGTTGCACGGCGACCACTTCCGCCTCGATGCCGAAGTCCTTCAGCTTCATCTCCACCAGCCGCGACAACGCCTCGAGCGCCTCGGCGGAGTAGATCGGCTCGCGCGCCGGCGGATCGTCGAGCAGCGACAGCGGCGGCAGCTCGCCCGCCTTGGGCGGATCGAAGAGCGGCACCTGGCGCTCCTTCTCCACGCGCTCGCTCTTCTCGACGGCCGGGGTCGGCGCCTCGATCTTGGGCGGCGGGCGGGCGGCGACCCGCTTCTGCTCCGTCACCAGGGAATCACGGCGGACCGCGCGGCGCTCCTTGCCCACGGCGACTTCCTTCGCGCTGGCGCGCCGCTCGCGTACCCAGCCGATGCCGGCCCAAGTCCAGCTGCCCAGCCGATCCATGACCGTGAACCACGAGACTTCGAACGAGAGCGACAGTCCCGCCATCCAGGCGGCCAACAGCAGCAGCGTCGCCCCGAGATATCCGAGGCCATCCTTGAGGCCGTCGCCGATCTCGCTGCCGATCGCACCGCCGGCACCGGTCGGCAGTGCGCCTTTGTGCCAGTTCAAGGCCGCGAGACCGCAGCTGGTGGCCAGCAGCAGCAGAAAGCCGCTCGCCCGCACCACCGAGTTGATTCGGGAGGCCGCCTCGGCCTTGACGCCCCGGTGCATGGCCCAGGCGCTCGCGCCCAGCATGAAGGGCAGCAGGAAGGCGGGACGTCCGAGCACGAAAAAGAGCACGCCGGCGAGCCAGGCTCCTATCCAACCGATGCGGTTGTGCACGCTCGCGAAGTCGCCGGCGTGCGAGTAGGAGGGGTCCGCCGGGCTGTACGTGGCGAGCGCGATCAGCAACACGATCGCCGCCACGCCGATGGCGATCACGGCACTCTCGCGCAATCCCCGCGCAACGGCGGCAGTGAAGCGGATGGGGCGCGCCTGCGCCTGCGATTCGGCCAATTCCTACGGCTCCGATGGGAAGAGGAAGCTCACCTGATTTTAGCGCAGTACCGTTTCCCGGCGCGCCCGGCTTCGCGCCGGCGGCTCTCACGGCCGCCCATAGTGCCTCATGCCCGGCTTGCCCTTGCTACTATCCCCGCTGACCCCATCACAGCAGGACCCGATGGCCCCCATGACCACTCCCCGCCACAGCCGCCTCATCATCCTGGGCTCCGGGCCCGCAGGCTATAGCGCAGCGGTCTACGCCGCGCGCGCCAATCGCGCGCCGCTGCTCATCACCGGCGCCGAGACCGGCGGCCAGCTCATGACCACCACGGACGTCGACAACTGGCCGGGGGACGTCGAGGGGCTGCAGGGGCCGGCACTGATGGAGCGCATGCGGCGCCATGCCGAGCGCTTCAATACCGAGATCGTGAACGATCACGTGCACTCGGTCGATTTCGGCCACCGCCCCTTCCGTCTGAAGGGCGATTCGCACACGTATGCCTGCGATGCCCTGATCATCGCCACCGGCGCCAGCGCCAAGTATCTCGGGCTGCCCTCGGAAGAGGGCTTTCGCGGCCGCGGAGTCTCGGCTTGCGCCACGTGTGACGGCTTCTTCTTCCGCGGCCAGCGCGTCGCGGTGATCGGCGGCGGCAACACCGCGGTCGAAGAGGCTCTCTACCTGTCGCACATCGCGGAGCACGTCACCCTCGTGCACCGCCGGGACCGGCTGCGCTCGGAGAAGATCCTGCAGGACCGGCTGCTGCGCGAGGTCGACACCGGCAAGGCCTCGGTCATCTGGAACCACACCGTCGACGAGGTGTTGGGAGACGACCAGGGCGTGAACGGCCTGCGCCTGAAGTCGGTGAAGGACGGCGAGATGCGCCGCCTGTCGGTCTCGGGCGTGTTCATCGCGATCGGACACGAGCCGAACACCGGCATCTTCAAAGGCCAGCTCGACATGCACAACGGCTACATCAGGGTGAAAGGCGGCAGCGAAGGAGACGCCACGGCGACGAGCGTCCCGGGCGTGTTCGCGGCGGGCGACGTGGCCGACCACGTGTATCGCCAGGCCATCACCTCCGCCGGCTCGGGGTGCATGGCGGCGCTCGACGCCGACCGCTATCTCGAGGGGCTGGAGACCGCCACGCGCTAGAGGAGAACGGTGCGCGCCAGAGTCCACTCCACCATCGATGACGTCGATCCGCGCGAATGGAACGCGCTCGGCGGGACGGACTGTCCGTTCCTGCGGCACGAGTTCCTCGCCGCGCTCGAGCACACCGGCTGCGTCGGCGCGGGCACCGGCTGGGGTCCCTGCCCCATCACCCTGAGCGACGATCTCGGCCTCGCGGCGGCGGCGCCGGCCTATATCAAGACCCATTCCTACGGCGAGTTCGTGTTCGATTTCGCCTGGGCGCAGGCCTACTCGCGCTATGGGCGGCACTACTATCCCAAGCTCGTCATCGCCGTCCCTTTCACGCCCGCCACCGGGCCGCGCCTGCTGGTGCGCGCGGGCCTCGACCCGGGCGTCATGGCCAGGCGGCTGCTCGATGCCATTGAAAGCCATGCGGTCAATCGCCGCCTCTCCTCGGCGCATGCGCTCTTTCTCGATGAGCCGGCGCGCGCGGTATGCGACTCGGCCGGCTGGCTGCTGCGGCGCGATTGCCAGTTCCACTGGCGCAACCGCGGCTATCCAACCTTCGAGGCGTATCTCGAGACCTTCACGGCGGAGAAACGCAAGAAAGCACGGCGCGAGCGCCGCCGGGTGGCCGAGGCCGACATCCGCTTCGAGACGCGCTTCGGCGGCGACCTCGACCGGCGCCTGCTCGACAGCGTCTACGAATTTCACCGGCAGACATTCCTCCGGCACGGCAACGAGCCGTACCTCACCCGGGAGTTCTTCGGCGAGATCTCGCGAACGCTCGGCGAGGCGCTGATGGTGAAGATCGCCATGCAACGCCCCAGGTCGCGGGCCCATTCGCCGGAGAGGCCGGTGGCCGCCGCCATCTTCTTCTGGTCGCCGCAGGCTCTCTATGGACGCTACTGGGGCGCGGCCGAGGAGTACCACAGCCTGCATTTCGAGACCTGCTATCACCAGGGCATCGAGTTCTGCATCGAGCGCGGCATCCAGCGGTTCGAGCCCGGCACGCAGGGTGAGCACAAGGTGAGCCGCGGCTTCGAGCCCACGCTCACCTGGTCCGGGCATTACATCGCCGACGGCGCCTTCCGCGAGGCCATCGGCGATTATCTCGAGCGCGAGGGCGGCGCCATCGACGAGTACGCCGCCGAGGTCCGCGAGCACGTGCCCTATCGCAAGGCTCCGGCCTGACAGAGACCATGAAGACCATCACCTGGCTTTCGCCAAAGGATGCGCCGGAGTGGTTTCCGCCAGCGGAGCAGGCGCTGGACGATCCGGCGGGCCTGCTGGCAGCGGGTGGCGATCTCTCGCCGGCGCGGCTGCTGGCCGGTTACCGGCGCGGCATCTTCCCCTGGTACTCGCCCGGCCAGCCGGTCCTCTGGTGGTCGCCGGACCCGCGCGAAGTGCTGTTCCCCGAGGAATTCCGCATCAGCCGCAGCCTGGCGAAGACCCTGCGCAACGGCGGCTTCAGCGTGGTGCTCGATCAGGACTTTGCGGGCGTGATCGACGGCTGCGCCGAGCCCCGGCAGCGCAGCCTCGGCACCTGGATCACGCCGGAGATGCGCGCCGCGTACCTCGAGCTCCATCGCCGGGGACACGCGCACAGCATCGAGGCGCGCCTCGGTGGCGAGCTCGTGGGCGGTCTCTACGGGGTCAGGCTGGGGGGTGTCTTCTTCGGCGAGTCCATGTTCAGCCGCGCGCGCGATGCCTCGAAAGTGGCGCTCGCGCATCTGGTGGCGCTGTGCCGCCGCAACAGTATCGCCGTGATCGACTGCCAGCTCGCCTCCCGGCACCTGGCGAGCCTCGGCGCCCGCAGCATTCCGCGGCGGCAGTTCCAGGCGCTGCTGAAAGAATGGGTGTCCCTCGAGAGCGGTGGGCTCAACGGCTGAAAGGGCGGCCTTTGCCGGCTCGCCGACTCGCTTCTGGACTGTAAATTGCAGACCCGCGGCCTTTGTGCTCCAATGCGCGCCCCCGAGACGATTAGGGTAATATGTCCAAAGAAGACGCGATCCAGATGGAGGGTGAGGTGGTAGAGACCCTGCCCAACACCACCTTCCGCGTGAAGCTGAAGAACGGCCACGTGGTGACCGCGCATATTTCCGGCAAGATGCGGAAAAACTACATCCGCATCCTCACCGGCGACCAGGTCACGGTGGAAATGACACCGTATGACCTGACCAAGGGCCGGATCATCTACCGCGGCCGTTGAAGTCTGTCCATCGGCTGAAAGTCGCCCGCGGCGCTTTCAGCGGCCAGCCCACTGACTCCTTCGATCCCGCGGGCCCAAGGCGGCTTTGGCCCGCTGGCTCATTTGCTTTCGATCAACTCAGCCGGTGTCTTGTTCGGGGTGAACTCGAACTCGAGGTCCGAGCCATCCTTCGACAGCGACACCCGCACGTGTCCGCCGCCCACCAGCCTGCCGAATAGCAGCTCTTCCGCCAGCGGCCGCTTGATGTGCTCCTGGATCGTGCGCGCCATCGGCCGCGCGCCCATCTTCGGGTCATAACCCTTCTGCGCGATCCAGCGGCGCGCCGCATCGTCCAGAGAGATGGTGACGCCCTTCTGCTCGAGCTGCATTTCGACTTCCACCACCATCTTGTCGACCACGCGCTCGATCGTGACCGGATCGAGACTCGCGAACTGGATCACCGCATCGAGACGGTTGCGGAACTCCGGCGTGAACGAGCGGCGGATCGCCTCCATGCCGTCGCTGGCATGGTCGGCGTGGGTGAAGCCGATCGACGGGCGCGCCATCTCCTGCGCGCCGGCGTTGGTGGTCATGATGATGATGACGTGGCGGAAGTCCGCTTTGCGGCCGTTGTTGTCGGTCAGGGTGCCGTGGTCCATCACCTGCAGCAGCAGGTTGAACACATCCGGGTGCGCCTTCTCGATCTCGTCCAGCAGCAGCACGCAGTGCGGATGCTTGGCGATCGCCTCGGTGAGCAGGCCCCCCTGATCGAAGCCGACATACCCCGGCGGCGCGCCGATGAGGCGCGAGACGGTGTGCCGCTCCATGTATTCCGACATGTCGAAGCGCAGGAACTCGACCCCCATGACGATGGCGAGCTGGCGCGTAACCTCCGTCTTGCCGACACCGGTGGGGCCCGCGAAGAGGAAGCTGCCGACGGGCTTGCGCTGATCGCCGAGGCCCGAGCGGGCCATCTTGATCGCGGCCGACAGCGCCTCGATGGCGCGGTCCTGGCCGAAGATCGTCAGTTTGAGGTTGCGCTCCAGGTTCTTGAGGATTTCCCGGTCGGAGGTCGAGACGCTCTTCGGCGGGATGCGCGCCATGCGCGCCACGACGTCCTCGACGTGCCGGACCTCGATGACGGGCTCGCGCTCGGCAATCGGCTTCAGGCGCTGCCGGGCTCCGGCTTCATCGACGACGTCAATGGCCTTGTCGGGCAGGTGCCGCTCGTTGATGTGCCGGGCGGCGAGCTCCGCGGCCGCCTTGAGCGCGTCGGCCGCGTAGGTGATGCCGTGATGCTCCTCGAAACGCGCTTTGAGACCCATGAGGATCTCCACCGTCTCCGCCACGGAGGGCTCGGTGACATCGATCTTCTGGAAGCGACGCGCGAGGGCATGATCCTTTTCGAAGATGCCGCGGTATTCCTGATAAGTGGTCGAGCCGATGCAGCGGATCTCACCATTGGTGAGCACCGGCTTGATGAGGTTGGAAGCGTCCATGACGCCGCCCGAGGCGGCGCCGGCGCCGATCACCGTATGGATCTCATCGATGAAGAGAATGGCGCCGGGCTGCTTCTTCAGCTCCGTGATGACGCCCTTCAGGCGCTTCTCGAAATCGCCGCGGTATTTGGTCCCGGCGATGAGCGCGCCCATGTCGAGCGCGTAGATCGTGCAGTCCGCCAGCACTTCGGGCACCTTGCCCTCGACGATCAGGCGCGCCAGCCCTTCGGCGATGGCGGTCTTGCCGACGCCCGCCTCACCGACATACAGGGGATTGTTCTTGCGGCGGCGGCAGAGGATCTCGATGGTGCGCTCGACCTCGAGCTTGCGGCCGATCAACGGGTCGATGCGGCCCTCCTGGGCGAGGCGGTTGAGATTGGTGGTGAACTTCTCGAGCGCGCTGCCGCCTTCCGGGTCGCGCTCGACCTCGGCCTGCGCCTCCTCCTTGTCGGTCTTCTCCTCCGCGATCTTGGACAGGCCGTGGGAGATGTAGTTGACGACATCGAGCCGCGTCACGTGCTGGCGGTTGAGCAGGAACACGGCGTGGCTCTGCTTTTCGCTGAAGATCGCGACCAGCACGTTGGCGACGCCAACTTCCTTCTTGCCGCTCGACTGCACGTGGAACACCGCGCGCTGCAGCACGCGTTGGAAGCCGAGCGTGGGCTGTACCTCCCGCTCCTCACCTTCCTCGACGCGCGGCGTCGACTGCTCGATGTGATCCTTCAGCTCCTGCTTGAGCTTGGCGAGGTCCGCACCGCAGGCGCGCAGGATCTCGCGTATCCTCGGGGTGTCGAGTATCGCGAGCAGCAGATGCTCGACGGTCAGGTATTCGTGACGCGCCTCCCGGGCCTGGTGGAAGGCATCGTTCAGACAATATTCAAGCTCGTTTGACAGCATATTCAATTGGCGCAAAGTGCGGCTGCGCCGCTTGGCGCGGGCAGCCTAGTTACTGGATTCGATCTCGCCGTCCAGGCAGCGGCCCTGGGCGGCTTACTGATTTGCTTTCGCACTGACAAGATACGCTAGGCCTCTTCCAGGGTGCACATCAGCGGATGCTGGTGATCGCGCGCATACGTGGTCACTTGTGCCACCTTAGTTTCGGCGATCTCGAACGTAAAGACCCCGCACACACCCTTACCCTTCGTATGGACTTCCAGCATGATGCGCGTGGCCGTCGGCCGATCGAGGCTGAAGAACTTCTCCAGCACGTCGACGACGAACTCCATCGGGGTGTAATCGTCATTGAGAAGCACCACCTGGTAGAGCGGCGGCTGCTTGACCTCGGGCCGCGCCTCCTCGACGAGAATTCCGGTATCGGGACGGGTCGGATGCGGGTCGGGCATGACGTCTTTATAGGGGTCGCGAATCTGCAACACAAGCCTGTGATGATGGCACGCCTTTACTCTTTGAGAAACAATCGCTTGAGAGCGCAACCGCCAGCGCCGTATGATTGGCCGCGCAACGGCGTCGCACGGATCGCGCCGCCAGCGGTCTATCAGGTGTTTCCCAGCGAATCCATGACCTTGCCACCTCAATGAGCGCCGCATCCTGGCTCCCGGGCATCCCGGGATCCGAGCAATGGCGTGCCCTGTTCTTCACCCGCGGTCCGCGCGTGGCGACCTGGCTGCTCGCGCTCGCCCTGGGCGTGCAGGCGGCGATGATCGTCACCGACCTCGCCGGCGTCGATCGTGCGCCCTCGCCCGCCGCGTTCTCCGCGGCCTCGCGGGTGCAGCGCGCGCCGGTGGACGTCGCCGCGATCACCAATACGCATCTTTTCGGCGTGGCGCCCGTGAGCGCCGGCGCGGGTAACGCCAACGCGCCACAGACAAACATGCCGCTGGTCCTCACCGGGGTGATCGCCGCCAATGATCCTGGCGGCGGGCTCGCAATACTCGGGCCGAGCGCGGCGGCCACCCAGGTGTATGCGGTTGGAGACAACATCCCGGGGGGCGCACGGCTGCACGCGGTGCTCTCGGACCACGTTTTGCTGGAACGTGACGGGCGTATCGAAGCGCTGGCGCTGCCGCATCAGCTCATGGGCAACGCGCCGCCGCCCAGCATGTCGGCGGCGCCGTTCCAGGCACCGGTAGTGCAACGAATGCGTGAGCTGGTAAGCCGCGATCCGGGCATCATCGCCGATATCATGCGGCCGGAGCCCGTGTTTGCCGGCGGCAAGCAGCAGGGCTTCCGGGTCTATCCCGGTCGCGATCGGGCGGCGTTCATCCGTCTGGGTCTGCGGCCCGGGGACCTGGTGACGGCCATCGACGGCACGCCGCTCGATGACCCGTCGCGGGGCGAGGAGATACTGAGTACGCTGGGCACCTCGAGTGAGGCGCACGTCACGGTTCTGCGCAATGGCCAGCAACAGGACCTCACTCTCGATCTGGCCGCTGTCGAACAGGAGGCGGAATCGCTCTCCGGACCGCAGAACGGGACACCCGGGGCGCCGGTACCGCCGCCGCCGCGATCCATGCCGTTCGCGCCGCCTCAGGGCGTGCAGTAGCGCGACGGTCCCACCAACGGGGGTTGAGGTTAGAGTGAAAGGCTTACGCACATTCGCATGCTGCTTGGCGCTGCTCATGCCGTCGCTGACCTGCCTGGCGCAGGGGGCGATGCAGCAGTCGGCGAGCATTACGCCGAACTTCAAGGACGCGGACATCACTCAGATCGTCCAGGCGGTCGCCGCCGCGACGGGCAAGAGCTTCATCCTCGACCCGCGCGTTCGCGCGCAGGTGACCATGTACTCGTCGGCGCCGATGTCGCCGCCCGCCTTCTATCAGGCCTTCCTCTCGATCCTCGAGGTCTACGGCTTCATCGCGGTGCCGGCGGGGCACAACATCGAAAAGATCGTCCCGGATGCGGACGCCCGGCAGATGCCCTCGATCGATCTGCCTGCCACCGTCAGCGCGACCTCGGATGAGATCGTCACGCAGGTGATCGCCGTCAAGAACGTGAGCGCGGCGGAGCTGGTGCCGATCCTGCGGCCGATGATCCCGCAGTACGGCCATCTCGCGGCCTATCCCCCGTCCAACATCCTCATCATTTCCGACCGGGCGAGCAACGTGCACCGGATGATGGCCATCATCCAGCGCATCGATCAGATCGGCAATCAGGACGTCGACGTGATGCCGCTGCAGAATGCCTCGGCGTCGGATGTGGTGCGCACCATCGAATCGGTTTACCAGGGACAGGGGAACCTGCAGGAAGGCTCCGCGCCCAAGGTCGTGGCCGACGACCGTACCAACAGCGTGCTGATCGGCGGCGACCCGTCGCAGCGGCTGCAGGTTCGCGCGCTGATCGCGGAGCTGGATACGCCGCTCAGGTCCGGCGGCAACACCCAGGTGGTGTACCTGCATTATGCGGATGCCTCTAAGCTCGCACCGAAGCTCAAGGAGCAGATGGCGGAGCTCGCGCAGCTGACGTCCAGCACCGAGGCGGCGGGGAAGAACCCGCAGGCAGCCGCCGAGAAGAACGCGCTCGTCTGGGCCGATACCCAGAACAACGCGCTCATCATCACCGCGCCGCCGAAGGTGATGCGCACCATCCTCGATATCGTGCAGGCGCTCGATCGCCGGCGGCCCGAGGTACTGGTGCAGGCGATCATCGCCGAGATCGACGTCTCCAAGACGGATGACCTCGGCGTCAACTGGGCGGCCTTCTCCGAGAAGAACAAGGTACCGCTCGGCGGTTACGTCCAGCCGGTCGGCGGCACCAGCCTCGTCGACCTGGTCGCCGCGGGCGAAAGCGGCGCCGGCGGCCTCAGCGATTCGCTCCTCGCCGGCACGACCATCGGCGTCGGCACGATCACCGCCGGCGGCGAGTCGTTCGCGGCCATGCTGCGCGCCCTGCGGGACGACTCCACCACCAACATCGTGTCCACGCCTTCGGCCGTGACCCTGGACAACCAGGCCGCGACGCTCAAGGACGTCGACGAAGTGCCGTTCGTCACCGGCCAGTACGCAACCCCCACCACCACGACCACCGGCTCGGTCACGCCCTTCCAGACCGTGCAGCAGCAGGAGGTCGGCATCATCCTCAAGGTGACGCCGACGATCTCGGCCGAGGGCAACGCGGTGATGCTGAAGATCTCCGTGGAGAGCTCGAACGTGGTGGGCACCACGACCACCAGCCTCGAGGAGCCGGAGACCGCCAAGCGCAGCATCCAGACCAATGTGCTGATCGAGAACGGCGGCATCGTGGTGCTCGGCGGCCTGATCTCCAACCAACAGCAGCGCGATAACAACGGCGTGCCGTTCCTCGCCAACATCCCGCTGCTCGGCAACCTGTTCAAGGCGCGCAACGACTCCGCGACGCGCAACGACCTGATGATCTTCATCAAGCCGACGATCATGCGCGACCAGTCGCAGGCCGCCTACGAGACCGGCCAGCGCTACAACTACATGCTGGGCCAGGAGAATGCGGTCGTCCCCGAGCAGTTCCCGCAGCTGCTGAAGGGCGAGCCGGCGCCGAAGATGCCGCCGTTGCCGCCGCCGCCGCCGCCCGGCACGCTCGCGGCGCCGAGCCCGCTGGCGCCGAAGACACACGCGCAGAAGCCTGAATCCAAGGCGACGCCGCCCCAGAGCGGCGCGGCCACGCCTGCCGAGACCGCCCCGGCGCCGGCGCCGCAGGCCACGCCGACCTCGCCGCCAAAATCCGACAGCGGCGCCGCACCACCGAATGGAGGCAACCCTTGAACGCCGCAGAAGTCATGGACGAGCCGCAGCTGCAGAGCGCCATCCCGCAGCGCAAGCTCTCCTTCGCATTCGCGAAGCGTCACGGCATCCTCATCAAGCAGGTGACGGAGGCCGAGGCCGAATGCGTCTACCGCGAGCATGCCTCGCCGCTCGCCCTGGCCGAGGTGCGCCGCTTCGTCGGCCGGCCGATTCGTCTCGAGCGCGTTCCGGAGGCTGAATTCGATCTGCTGCTGCGGCAGGTCTATGAGGCAGGGTCGGATGCCATGCAGGCCGTGGAAGGCCTGGACGACACCACCGATCTGGCGCACCTGGCGCAGGAGCTGCCGGAGCAGGCGGACCTGCTCGACAGCGACGACGATGCACCCATCATCCGGCTGATCAACGCCGTGCTCACCCAGGCGGTGAAGGAGAACGCTTCCGACATACACGTGGAGCCGTTCGAGAATCGCCTCGTCGTCCGCTTCCGCGTCGACGGCGTGCTGCGCGAAGTGCTGCAGTCGAAGCGCGCCGTGGCGCCGCTCGTGGTTTCGCGCATCAAAGTGATGTCGAAGCTCGACATCGCCGAGAAGCGCCTGCCGCAGGACGGCCGCATCAGCCTGAAGATCGCCGGCCGCGCGGTCGATGTGCGCGTGTCGACCATTCCCTCGGGCCACGGCGAGCGCGTGGTGCTGCGTATCCTCGACAAGCAGGCGGGGCGCCTCGACCTGAGCGCCCTCGGCATGGATCCCAAGACCGAAGGCCTGATCGACGAGCTGATCCACAAGCCCCACGGCATCATCCTCGTCACCGGCCCGACCGGCTCCGGCAAGACGACGACGCTCTACGCCGCTCTCGAGCGGCTGAACGACAACACCCAGAACATCATGACGGTCGAGGATCCGATCGAGTACTACATCGACGGCATCGGCCAGACCCAGGTCAACACCAAGGTGGAGATGACCTTTGCCCGCGGGCTGCGCGCCATCCTGCGCCAGGATCCCGACGTGGTCATGATCGGTGAGATCCGCGATCTCGAGACCGCGCAGATCGCCGTGCAGGCGAGCCTCACCGGACATCTGGTGCTCTCGACCTTGCATACCAACACTGCCGCCGGCGCGGTGACACGCCTGCGGGACATGGGGATCGAGCCGTTCCTGCTCTCGTCCAGCCTCATCGGCGTGCTCGCACAGCGTCTGGTGCGCGTGCTCAACCCGGAGAGCAAGCAACCCTTCCAGGCGGGCGATTACGAGCGCCGCCTCCTGAATCTCGGCCCCGACGATCCCTCGCCGGTGCTCTACCGGCCGGGGCGCGATGCGATGGGGGGCTATCGCGGACGCTCGGGCGTCTACGAGCTGATCGTGGTGGACGACGCGATGCGCACGATGATCCACGATGGTGCAAGCGAGCAGGAGCTCGAGCGTCACGCGCGACTGACGACCCCCTCCATCCGCGACGACGGCCGCGCCAGAATCCTGCGCGGTGAGACGACCATCGAGGAAGTGCTGCGGGTCACCCGCGAGGATTGATCCGGCCGCGCCATGGGGGCTTTCGAATATATCGCGCTCGACAACGCCGGCAAGGAGCGCAAGGGCGTCCTGGAAGGCGACACGCCCCGGCACATTCGCCAGCTGCTGCGCGAGCGCCAGCTCCTGCCGGTGACGGTGAGCGAGGTTGCGCAGAAGGAAGCCAACCGGCAGAAATCGTTCAGCTTCACCCGCCGCGTCGCCCCCGCCGATCTCGCGCTCTTCACCCGCCAGCTCGCGACCCTGGTGCGGGCCGGCCTGCCGCTCGAGGAATCGCTGCTCGCCGTCTCGCAGCAGACCGAGAAGCCGCGGGTGCAGAGCATCATCCTCGGCGTGCGCTCGAAGGTGATGGAAGGCCACACGCTGGCCGATGGCCTGGCGGAGTTCCCGCGGGTCTTCCCTGAGATCTATCGCGCCACCATCTCAGCCGGCGAGCAGGCCGGGCACCTGGATACGGTGCTCGAGCGACTCGCGGTGTATACCGAAAGCCGCGAGGAGATCCGTCAGAAGATCCTGGCGGCGATGCTCTATCCGATCGTCCTCTCGGTGATGTGCTTCATCATCGTTTCGGCGCTGCTCGTCTTCGTGGTGCCGAAGGTCGTCTCGGTCTTCGAGGCGAGCAAGGCGCAGCTGCCCCTCATCACGCGGGTTCTGATCGCCACCAGCGGTTTTCTCAAAAGCTACGGCATCTGGCTGCTCATTGCGGTCATCATCGCCGTTCTGCTCTTCCTGCGCTGGCTGCGCAACGCCGATAACCGGCGCCGCTATCATCGACTGCAGCTTCGCCTGCCGCTCATCGGCAAGCTGTCCCGCGGCTTCAATACGGCACGCTTCACGCGCACGTTCAGCATCCTCTCCACGGCTTCGGTCCCCGTGCTGGAGGCAATGCGCATCGCGGGCGAGGTGGTGACGAACCTGCCGATGCGCGATGCCGTCCTGGACGCCGCCGCGCGGGTGCGCGAAGGCGCGCCCATCGGCCGGTCCCTATCGGTCAGCAAGCTCTTCCCGCCGATGACCGTCCACCTGATCTCCAGCGGCGAGTCGAGCGGCGAGCTCGATTCCATGCTGGAGCAGGCCGCCATCAGCCAGGAACGGGAGCTCGATGGCATCCTGGCGGCCATGGTGGGGCTCCTGGGCCCCCTGCTGATCGTCGTCATGGGCCTCTTCGTGATGGGCATCGTATTTGCAATGCTCCTGCCCATCTTCCAGATGAATGACCTGATTCACTAAATGAACCGCAAAATCGCATTGCAGATGTCACGGATTCTGATTTAACTTTTGCGCCGTCCACTGCAGGACTCCGGTGTCCCGCATGAGTGAGAAATCCGAATCGGACGAATTCGAAAACGAAGACGACGAAGAGCCGGTCATTGAGGAAGGCGACGTCGATCTCGACCAGGTCATCAAGGATCTGGACCTCGCCAAGCGCCGTGGCCAGCGCGCTGGCGATCCGGCGTGGCGGCGCCTCGAGCGCCTGCTCGAGGAGAAGCGCACGGCCGAGCTCACCAGCGACTTCGAGGACTACGAGGTCGGCGATGACGACCCGGACGAGGCCGACGACAAGCCGGGGCGCAAGAAGAAGACCTAGCGGGCGAGCTCCATCCGCCCGGGCACCGCAGAGCGCCTGAGCGCCGTGCCCGCGGCGAGCACCAGGGAAAAGAGCGCACACGCCCAGGGGAAGACATTACCGATCCGCGTGAAAAGTGTCGGCCCCGCACCCAGGGGCAGATCCGCCACCACCATCGTGAGGCCGGCCGGCGCGTCCTGCTCGAGGGCGATGAGGCGCCCCTCGGCGTCGCTGACGATCACCAGACCGTCATGGGCCGGCCGTACCATGGCGAATCCATTCTCGACCCCACGCATCACCGACATGATGCCGTGCTGCCAGCCGTCGATCCCCATGTCACCCGCGGGAACGCCCATCAGCCGTACGCCCTTGGCCGCATCCGCGCGAATCGTGCCGGGAAAGTCCATGTCCTTGCAGATCTCCATGGCGCGGCCGTCGCTCAACCAGCCCGAGGCGGTACCGCGCACGAAGCGATCCTCCAGGCCCGGCACCGGATGGCGCTTGTCGTAACGCTGCATCCTGCCATCGGGCGTGATCGAGAGCGCGAAATCGGCCGCGGGCGTCTCGGAGTGGAAGCCGGCGATGATCTGCACGCCGGTGTCCCTGGAAGCGGCGACGAGCGGCGCGGCTATCGCGCTCTGCTCACCCGGTAGCGACGCCATGCCGCCCTCCGGGGTCACGACGAATCTGGCGCCTTCCCGGGCTGCCTGACGGACCTCCGCGGCGTAGGTCGCAGTGACTGCGCGGGCGGCGGGCAAGGAATCCGCGCGCCAGGAATCCGCCACCGCCGTCTCATCGACGATCGCCGCCACCCGCAGGACGTCGGGTTGCGGCAGCGCCAGGCGCACGATTCCGAACACGAGGTTGCCCACACAGATCAACACACCCAGGCCGACTGCGACCGCGGACGCCGCGCCACCCTCGCGCTTCAGCCGCAGTGCCATGGCCAGGGTGTTGGCGAAGATCTCGGTGACGAACGTGACGGCATACATCCCGAAGAGCGATGCGCTCTGGATGAGGACGGGAGCCCCCATCGTGCTGTAGGCGAACGATCCATAGGTGCCGTTCGGGGACCGCATCTCCATCAGGAACTCGAGCGCGGTCCAGCAGGCCGGGAAGGCGAACAGCGTGAGGAGGGGAGACGCACGCCGCTGTACGAAGCGCCCGAACCAGACCGCGCCGCAAAACAGCACCGCATTGAGCGACCCCGACACGATGATGACGAGCGGCGGTATGAGATGCAGATACGGCGATTGCAGGATGTAGCCGCCGCTTGCCAGGATCGCCACGGCGCTCGCCGTCATCACCTGCCAGGTGGGTGTTTTTCCGTAGGCGAGCCACAAGAGCGGCACCGGCCCGAGCCAGGCCAGCGGCCACACGTGGTCGAATCCCTGCGAAAAATAAAACATGATGCCGCTCAACACGGCGGCCACGACAGTGATCATTCGGCTTCTCCGGCAGGCGTGAGCAGATCGAGGAAGTGGCGTTGCGCGGCGCGATAGAGCGCCTTGAACTGCTTTTCGTTCGCGAAGCGGTTGGCGCGCTGCATGGAGATGAAGCCATGGCCCAGCGCCACCAGCGAAAGAGTGATCTCGAGTGTCGGCTTGTCGCGTAGCCGCCCCGCGGCCTTCGCCAGGTCGATGCGCGCCATCAGCATCGCAACGACCGGCGAGCGCCCCGCCGCGAAGTCATCCGGAAACTGACGCGCCGCGGGCGCGGGCAGGAAGAAGGCGGCGTCGTAACGGTGCGGCTGCGTGAGCGCGAAGTCGAGATGTGCCTCGCCCACCGCTTCCAGCCACTGCAATGGATCCTTGGCTCGGATGCCGCCGACGATCTTCTCCCAGGCCTCGATGCCGTCCCGCATGAGGGCATCGAGGAGCGCGTCCTTGTGCGGGAAATGGCGGTACAGCGCCATCGGCGAGAGCTTGGCCTCCCTGGCGACCCTGCGGACGGTGAGCCCGTCCAGTCCCTCGGTTTCGAGGACAGTCTTGGCAGCCGACAGAATGCGGTCGCGAGTCATGCGTACACTGTACACAATGTGTACTTAGTACACAAGGCGGCGATCACCAGCCCCTCTGCTGGGAGGGCCGGTCTATCCAGCGGGTGGCCGGCTCAGACGATCCAGAATCGGTTGGCGTGGAAGTCGAACGTCACGGTATGGCCCGTCAATAACTCCGCGCCCACCGTTCCGTCGAACATGCCGTCCGGCACGTGCACTTGCGGCGTGGCGAAGTAGAGAGGCGCGTTACTCAACAGGCCCTTACCGCCAAACGACTCCGCGAGCGCCCTGCCCTCGATCATGTCGACGCCGCCGTCGGTGAACGGAAAATGCCGCCGTTCGGTGGCAGCCGCTTCGGTTTGCAGCCCCAGCTTCGCCACCGAGGTCGGATAGATCAACAACGTGCCGGAGTAGAGGGTATCGACCTGCACGGTGATGGGTCGTCCGTTGACCTCGAAACCCGTGGTGGCGACGATGGGCGGGCCCTTCCTGCCGAAGGTCGGATAGGTGAGCCTACCCGCGGCCCCTGGCGCCGCGACTTGCGCGCCGGGGTTGGAAACCTCGAGCATGTGGTGTGCGTAATCGATGCTGACCACCCGGTCCTTGAACGTCACGTAGGACAGCAGGCCGTCACATTTCGGCACGCCGCCTTGACCGAGATCCAGGACCGCGATTCTCAACGGCGGCAACATGACGCTTCCCAGCCGCGCACCGCTCACCTGCGCGAGCAGGACGCCGGGCACGAGCTGCCCCGCGCGGTTCCTGTAGGGAGTCAGCGGCAGTCCGAGCGCCTTCGCCTGCCGCAGGCCCAGCATCGACACTGCATTGCCGCTGTCGAACAACAGCTTGACCGGGGGACCCGAGGTGAGCCGCACGGTGACACAGGGCAACCCGCCGCAGTCGAGCAGCGCAACCTGTGTGTTGCTCGCTGCCGGTGCGGCACCCGGTGTGGACGGGGCTGCCGCCGCGGATGCCGCTCCCGCCGGCGCGGCGACGGCCGCCGCCGACATCAATACAGCCGAGATCAGCGCTGCCGAAAATCCCGCTTTCGCTGTCACCCACTTCGGTCGCATAGGAGGTCCTGCTGTCGGTCTCTGGATGCTAACCGAGCGCTGCTCCGCCAAGGCTCCGTTCGTCGCAGCTTCGAGTCGCTCCGCCTTGGTGCCTACAGCAGATCGCGGATCTGCGCCCGCGCGCAGCCGGCCTCGACAGACAGGTAGCCGATGGTGACGGGCAGCCTGAAGCGCCGCGGCCCGGCGCTTCCGGGATTGACGAACAACACGCCGTCGCGCTGCACGATGGCGGGCTTGTGGGAATGACCCGCGATCACGACATCGATCCGATCCGCCGCCGGATCGAGATCGAGCTCGTTGAGGTCGTGCAGAACGTGTACCCGCACGCCGCCGATCCGCAGGTCGAGCCGCAGCGGGATCTTGCGCGCCCATGGGGATCGATCGTTGTTTCCGCGCACCGCACGGACGGGCGCTACCGCCCGCAGGGCCTCGAGCACCTCGGGCGTCCCGATATCGCCGGCATGGATGATTTGCCCGACGCCGGCAAGGGCCTGCAGCGCCTCGGGCCGCAACAGCCCGTGCGTGTCGGAGATCAAGCCGATCTTCATCGACTCGGCGCCCGTGAGCAGACTCCCGCCGTCAGAACGCGCCGACGAGTTTGCCGAGCGCTTCCCGGGACGAATACACGTGATCGACCAGACCCCACTCCTTCGCCTCGGCCGCCGTCAGGAAGTGATCGCGGTCGAGCGTGCGCTCCACCTCTTCCTCCGTGCGCCCGCAGTGCTTGGCGTAGAGCCCATTGAGCCGGCGCTTGGTTTTCAGAATGTCCTCCGCATGCCGCTCGATGTCCGATGCCACCCCCTGAAATCCGCCCGAAGGCTGGTGCACCATGATGCTGGCATTGGGCAGCGCGATGCGCTGTCCCGGCTCACCCGCCATCAGCAGGAAGGAGCCCATGGAATACGCCGTTCCCATGCAAACCGTGGCGACGGGGCACTTGATCCACTGCATGGTGTCGTAGATGGCGAGCCCGCTGGTCACCATGCCGCCCGGCGAGTTGATGTACATCGCCACCGGCTTCTCCGGATTCTCCGACTCGAGGAAGAGCAGCTGCGCGTTGACCAGGACCGCCATCGCATCGTCGACCGGTCCGTTCACGAACACGATCCGATCGCGCAGCAGCCTGGAGAAGATGTCGAACGCCCGCTCGCCTCGCGCGGACTGCTCGACCACCATGGGCACCAGATTCGCACTCATCAGGCGGCCCGCCGCCAGCAGACCTGGCTGATGCACCGGCCGGTTCCCTCGGTGCGCGGCAGAATGCGAGCTCGCCGGCGTGCGCTCGTGATCGGCCGCATGCGGGCAATGGCCATGACCGGCTCCGCCGACACCATCCCCGACTCGAATTCCCCATGGGTCAGTCGAAGATGCGTACCGCCCTCCTCGCCCGGCGCGAGCTCGAAGGTCACGACGGAGCGGATCTCGCGATCATCCGAATTGCCAACCCGGGTCTCCCGATCGCGCCAACGGTAGCGCAGAAGTCGATGGGGCTCGGCCGTTAGGATCTCCAAATCGCCAGGTTGCGGCCGGGAGGTGGCGGCCTGCTCGTCTGCGGCGCCGGTTTGCGCGCCGGTTTGCGCGCCGGGTTGCGCGTCGGGTTGCGCGCCGGTCTGCGTGTCGGCCCGCGTGTCGGTGCGCGTGTCGGCCCGCGTGTCGGCCCGCGTGTCGGTGCGCGTGTCGGTGCGCGCGCCGGTTTGCGCGTCGGCTTGCGTGGCGGCTTGCGGGGGCGCAGGTGCCGTCAGCCACGCCTCCAGCAGCCGCGGCTCCGTCAGCGCACGCCAGACCTTCTCCGGCGGCTCCTCGAAATCACACTCGAACACCAGGGAATCCGAAGGATCCGCTTGGGCATTCATCATTCGATCTCCTTCAAGACGCGCTTCAGCTTCTGCAGGCGCTGCGGCCAGAACTGGCGGTAGCGCTCCATCCACGCCGCGAGCGGCGCCAGTCCCGCCGGCTCGGAGCGATAGTAGGCTCTGCGCCCTTCGCGGCGCTCGCGCACCAGACCCGCGCGCCTCAGGGCCGCCAGGTGCTGCGAGATCGCGGGCTGCGACACCGAAAACCCCGCCGTGATCTCCGCCACGCTCATCTCGCGCCGCGACAGCCTTTCGAAGACCGCGCGCCGCGTGGGATCGGCCAGGGCCTGGAACACCTGCGATTCGATCATGGGATAATCATAAGCATGTACTTATATAAACGCAAGGCGTGCCGTCCATTCCCAAACGCGAGTACCGCATGAGCGCGCGCGCTCGTATCATGAATGCCGCCATGAGCACCTCGACCAACATCCCCGCGGGTCCCGTTTCGCATATATCCGACACCGCCCTCTGGGTGGCGGTTCATCGTGCCGCGGAATCGAAGCGAAAGGACGCTCTTTTTCGCGATCCGTACGCCGAGCGCCTCGCCGGTGACCGCGGCCGCGAGATCGTCCGTCGCCTCGAGCACGGCTCAAGCAGCGCCTGGTCGATCGTCACGCGGACGGCCGTCCTCGATGAGCTAATCATGGACGCGGTCCGGGACGGCGCCGACATGGTGGTCAATCTGGCCGCCGGCCTGGATACCCGCCCCTACCGCCTGCCCCTCTTTCCGGGCATCCGCTGGATCGAGGTCGACTTTCCCGAGATGATCGTCTACAAGGAAACCAACCTGGCCGACGCGCTTCCTCGATGCGCGCTCGAGCGCATCGCGCTCGACCTTACGGACCGCGCCGCGCGCCAGCGTCTTTTCGCCCGACTGACCGAGGAGAGCCGGCGGATTCTCGTGATCACCGAGGGTTTGCTCATCTACCTCACCGCGGATGAGGTCGCCGCTCTCGCGCAAGACCTGCACGCCATGCCCCATTGTTCCCGCTGGGTGGCGGACGCGCTCACCCCTGAGCTGCTCGAGCGCCTTCTCAAGACCAGTTTCAAGACGTTCGCGACCGGTAGTGTGCGGATGCATTTCGGGCTAACCGGAGGCCCCGCGTACTTCGAGCAGTTCGGCTGGCGTCCTCACACCGTGCGCAGAATGACCGTGGAGAGCCGGCGCCTGAAGCGCCCAATGCCGCGCGCGTGGCTGTTCAAGCTGCTCGCCGCACTCGCTCCAAAGCGCGTGCGGGAGCAGTTCAGCCAGTTCGAAGCGTATCTTTTCGTGCTCGAGCGCGCCGAGCCGTCGAACTCCGAGGCGTCGGGCGCCGAGGTGTCAGTGAAAGTCGCGCGATCGGGTGATCAGCTGTCCCAGCAGCGGTGAGCGGTCGATCAGCCGGCGCGCCACCACGTGCATGACTCCTTCCTGGCGCTGCAGCTCCCCATGGACTTCCAGCAATCGCGACTCGATGAGCGCACGGCGGTACTCGTCCCCTATCCGCTCCCATACGATGATGTTGACTTGTCCGGTCTCGTCCTCGATGGTCAGGAATGTCACGCCGCTCGCCGTGCCCGGACGCTGACGCATCAGTACGATACCTGCTGTGTGGACGGACTTGCCGTGCTGCAGGCCCTCCAGCTCGCGTGCGCTGAGGAGATGTCTGGATTGCAACGAATCGCGCAGCAACGCCAGCGGGTGGCGGCCCAGGGTGAGCCCTATGGATGCATAGTCGGCGACGATACGTTCCCCTTCCGTCGGCGTCCTCAGGAGCGGAGTGGGCTCAGGAGTGGGCCGATGGGTCGCTCCATGCGGCGCATCGACCCGCGCCTCCTCGAGCGGTAGCGGCCTCTCGGTCCCCGCAACCTCCCAGAAGGCGAGATGACGATTGCCGCTCAGCGCGGCGAACGCACCCGCGGCAGCCAGGGCCTCGAGGTCGCCGCGGTCGAGTGCGGCCCGCGCCGCCAGATCCTGCACGCTGGCGAAGGATTGTTGCCGGCGAGCCGCGATGAGACGATCCGCGCCGCTTTGGGAAAGCGACTTGACCAGCCGCAAGCCCAGCCTCAACGCCGGATGCCCATCCTCCCTTCGCTCCAACGTGCAATCCCACGCGCTCACGCACACATCGACAGGGCGCACTTCCACCCCATGAGCCCGCGCATCCCGGACGAGCTGCGCCGGCGCATAAAATCCCATCGGCTGACTGTTGAGCAGCGCCGCGGTGAACGCCGCCGGCTCGTGACATTTCAACCATGCGGAGTCGTAAGCCAATAATGCGAAGCTGGCGGAATGAGACTCGGGAAAGCCGTACTCGCCAAACCCCAACATCTGCTGATACAGCCGCTCCGCGAATTCAGCCGCATAACCGCGCGTCCTCATCCCGCCGATCAGCTTCTCCCGGAAATGCTCGATGCCGCCGCTGCGCTTCCACGCGCCCATGGCACGCCGCAGCGCGTCCGCCTCCCCGGGCGTGAAGCCCGCCGCCGCGATGGCGAGCTGCATCACCTGCTCCTGGAAGATCGGCACCCCGAGGGTGCGTTTCAACACTCCCTCAACCTCGCGACTGGGATAGCTCACCGGCTCACCGGATTTGCGGCGCTTCAGGTACGGGTGCACCATGTCGCCCTGGATGGGACCCGGGCGGACGATGGCGATCTCGATGACGAGGTCGTAGTAGGACCGCGGCTGCAGGCGCGGCAGCATCGCCATCTGCGCGCGCGACTCGATCTGGAAGACGCCAATGGTGTCGGCGCGGGAGATCATCTCGTAGACCTCCGGCGCCTCCGCCGGCAGGCCGCCGAGAGCATGCCGGGTGCCACGGAACGCATTCACCAGGTCGAAGGACTTGCGCAAGGCGGTCAGCATTCCCAACGCCAGCAGATCGACCTTGAGCAGGCCGAGGTCGTTGAGGTCGTCCTTGTCCCACTGCACCACGGTGCGGCCCTCCATGGTCGCGTTCTCGATCGGCACCAGCTCCTCCAGCGCCCCTTCCGAGATCACGAAACCACCGACATGCTGCGACAGATGGCGCGGGAAGCCCGGGAAGGCGACCAGCTCCTGCGCCAGCGGCAGCAGCCGCGCCAGCATCGGGCTGTCGGGATCGAAGCCGGCCTCGCGCAGGCGCTCGCGCATCGCATCGGCCCCATCCCACCACTGCATGACCTTGGTGAGCCGCGTGCATTGGTCGGGATTCAAACCGAACACCTTGGCGAGATCGCGCAGTGCGCTCTTCGGCCGGTACATGATCACGGTGGCGGCGATCGCGGCTCGCTCGCGGCCATACTTCTCATAGACGTATTGGATGACCTCCTCGCGCCGCTCGTGCTCGAAATCGATGTCGATGTCGGGAGGCTCGTTGCGCTCGCGGGAGATGAAGCGCTCGAAGAGCAGTGACGCACCGCGCAGCGGATCGACGGAAGTCACGCCCAGGCAGAAGCAGACGCGCGAGTTGGCCGCAGAGCCCCTTCCCTGACACAGGATGTCCTTGCTGCGCGCAAAGGCGACGATGTCGTGCACGGTCAGGAAGTAAGGCTCGTAGCGCAGGTCGGCGATGAGCTGCAGCTCGTGCTCGATGGCTTTGCGCTCGCCGTCCGGTATGCCTTGCGGCCAACGCCATCGGGCGCCCGCCTCCGTGAGCTTGCGCAGGTGGCTCGTGGGAGTCTCCCCGGGAGGCACCAGCTCGTGCGGATATTCGTACCGCAACTCCTCCAGGGAGAAGGTGCAGCGTCCGGCGATGGCCACGGTCTCCTCCAGAAGCTCGCGCGGGTAGAGCTTCGCCAGCCGCTCGCGCTCGCGCAGGTAGCGCTCGCCGTTGGGGTAGAGCTTCTGGCCGGCTTCCCAGATCGGAACGTTGTGTCGAATCGCCGTGACCGCATCCTGGAGCCTGCGGCGGGCACGCACGTGCATGTGGACATCGCCGCTGGCTACGAGCGGCAACTCGAGGTCGCGGCCCAGCCGTTGCAGCGCCTGCAGGTGCTCGCGATCCATCCCATCGCGAAGCAGCTCGACGGCGATCCACAGCCGCCCGCAAAAGCGCTCCTGCAACCAGCAGGCTTGCGCGGCGTGCCGCTCACGGGCATGCCGGTCAGGCAGCCAGAGGATGAGACCCTGCTCGAGCCCGTTCTCCTCCAGATCCGCACGCGTCAGAGAGTACTCACCTTTCTCGGCGGCGCGCCGGCCGCGGGTGATGAGCCGGCAGAGCCGGCCGTAGCCGCGGCGGTTGGTGGCGAGCGCGACGAGCTTCAGCCCGCAGGTCAGGCGCAGCTCCGACCCGATGATGAGCTTCAGCTGCTGACCCTTCGCCGCCACGTGAGCGCGCACGACGCCCGCGACGGAGCATTCGTCCGTGATCGCCAGCGCCTCATAGCCCAACTCGACCGCCTGTGCCACCTGCTCGTGCGGATGCGATGCGCCACGGAGAAACGTAAAGTTGGTCAGGCAATGGAGCTCGGCGTAGGGAACCTCGGATGACATTCAACCGAACACTCCATGGAGGAACCACCGATGCGGCTTCTCACGCTCGCGAAATACCCAGAGGCGGGCGCCGCGGGCATCGACGGCCGTGTAGTAATCGCGCGCCACCTCGCCGCCATCCCACCAACCGGTCTCGATCCGCTCCGCTTCGCCGAGCAGCCGCAAAGGCCCGCGGCGTCGCGGCAGTCCGTCGCGCTCGTTGAGCTGCCGCGGTTTCGGCAATAGCCAGAAAGGGCGCCCCGCGGGCGCGGCTCGTGTCCGCGCCGCCGATGCAGGTGCCGATGCAGGTGCCGATGCAGGTGTCGGTGCCGATGCAGGTGCCGGTGCCGGTGCCGGTGCCGGCATGCTCGTATGAATCACGGGCTCCCGCACCTGCCAGGCCGCCTCCGGCCGGTGATCCTCCACGACCTGAAGACCCTGCACCGCCTCCGGCCCAAGCCGCGCCCGCAGCCTCTCGATCAGCTCCGGCGCCTGCGCGGCGGCGCCGCCGCCATGCTCTCCAGGGCGCCAGAGCCCGCCGGAAGCGAGCACGCGCGCTACCAGCGGTCCCGAGCGCAGCTCACAGGCGCGCACCGGCTCCGGCAGGACGAGCGCGCTCAGGCGCTCCGCGAGCAGCGCGGCAAGCTGCGCCGCATCGGCAAGCGGCGCGGCGAGCCGCAGCACGCAGCAGGTCGGCGGGACATTGCGATGCCGCAGTCGGCATTCGAGCGTCAGCACTCCGCACTGACGAGCCGTCAGGAACTCGCCGAGCTCCTCGAGCAGCGGCTCGAGCACCGCAAGCAGCGCCGCGTGGCTCTCCAACTCATGGATCAGCTCGCGGCGGCGCCGGAAGCGCGCCCGTACCTCGAAGCGGTCCTTCGGGTCGCTCGCGCGGCCGACCAACCGGTCGAGTGTTTGCAGCTGCCGGGTACCAAAGCGCCGCGCGAAGCCCGCGCGCGGGAGTCGCAGCGCCTCACCGATGGTCCGCACGCCGATGCGCGTCAGGCGGTCGAGCGTATCCTGCGGCCAGCGCAGCATTGCAAGCGGCAAAGGTGAGAGCCTGCCGACGAGCTGCGTCAGATCCGTGATGGTTGGCAGAGTGGCAGGGGCTGCGGCAGTGGTGGTGGTGGCGGCGGTGGCGGCGGCGCGCGAAGTGGATGCGCCGAGCTTCCGTGCGGCGCGCGCCAGTGCCAACGCGGCCAGAGGTGTTGGCGCCAGCGCCAGGGTGCAGGGCATCCGCAGACGCGTGCACTCGGCCGCCATTTCCCGACTCAACCCCTCCACTCCCCCGAAAAGATGCAGGCTTCCCTTCACCTCGAGCAGCAGGCCGTCAGGCGGCTCGAGACTGACTCTGGGGGTGAACCGTTGCGCGCGGACGCCCAGACGCTCGAGGCTCTGTTGTACGGGAGCGGGCGCCAGATGCACGGCCAGCCACAGCTCCGCGGGAGCCCTGATCGGCGCATCGGCGCGACTGACCGGCCGGAGCAAATCGCCGGATCGGGATGCGGGCGCGTGGAGCGGCGCCGGGTCCGTGCTCTCTTTTAAAGGGAGCTCGAGAGCTCTGCGGTGTCGCATGGCGCCTCACCGCAAGGGAAGCTCGAGAGTGCCACGCGCCCCACCCCGGCTCTTGAGCAGCGTGACCCGTGCGCCCGTGGCGGCGGGCTCCACGGCAACCCGCAAAGCCGCCGGCGAGGAGTCCCGCGCCGCCTGCCGCGGCCGGAACAACACTCCCAGGGTGGCGCCCTGCTCCGCGGCGAGATGCAGGCGACGGATCTGGCGCGGCAGCGCGCTGCGCAGCCAGGTGAGCGCGATATCGCAGGTACCGGAGCGAAGCGTCTGCTCGAAAGCCCAGAGCGCCGGCTTCTCCCCCGCGCCCTTCCCTTTCGCCTGCACCACGAGCATCCGCTCCAGCGCCACGCCGCACTGCGCGAGTGCCGGCGCGAAAGGCTGCAGGGGCGGTGCCACCCAGGCGCACCAACGTGCCTCCGGCTGCCGCGTCACCGTGGCAAGTACGGGCAGCAGGAGTGACAGCTCCCCTGCACCAAAACAGGTCGGCAGGATCTCGATCAGGCCGGCATGCGGCCAGCCGCCACCGGGCAAACCCTCATCGAGAGCCGGAAATCCGCTGGGCAACGTCCGCGTTCGAGCGGCGCTGCGGCCTCGCCAGATGGCAGGATGCTCGAGAAGACGGGAGAGCTCCCGACCTGACTTGGCTTTCGGGGTCGCCTGTGGGCGGGACATGGCGGCGCCTGGGCATCACATGAGACCGTGGGTCTTGCCCCGGCGCAGCACCCCGACCACGATGCCTTCGATGAGCAGCGGCTGCTCCTTGAGGTCCACCTTGATGGGCTCGAAGTCGGTGTTCTCCGGCAACAGCCAGACGATGGAGCCTTCCTGACGGTAACGCTTGACGGTGACCTCGTTCTCGAGGCGCGCCACGACGATCTGACGGCTGCGCACCTCCGCCGTACGGTGCACGGCAACCAGGTCACCGTCGAGAATGCCGGCATCTTTCATGCTCATACCGGTAACTTTGAGCAGGTAATGCGGACGCGGTTGAAAGAGAGCCGGGTCGATTTGCAGGCGGGCTTCGACGTTCTCTTCGGAAAATATCGGCTTGCCGGCGGCGACGCGGCCGATGAGCGGCAGGCCCATCTGCTCACGAATGGTGTCCTTCAGCTGGATGCCGCGGGAGGCTCCCGGCACGAGCGCAATGACGCCCTTGCGGGCAAGAGCGCGCAGATGGTCCTCGGCGGCATTGGGAGACCTGAAACCGAGCTCGCGGGCGATCTCCGCTCGGGTGGGCGGCATACCGGTTTCGTTAATGAAGCGCTGGACCAGGCGCAGAATTTGCATCTGGCGCGGGGTAAGGTCGGACATCTTGCACCGCCTGTTCTTTTATACACCACTGCAATTATATCCAGATTGAGGCCGATGGCAAGCGCATCTTCCGGCTCCTGCCCCGGAGCCTCTGTGGACTATATGCAACAGCTACGTCCATGCAGACCTGACAGGTACGTTGACCGGCCCTCTCAGGCGCAGGCATCTTGCGCCGGCTTGCACCTCCACCGCTCACCCCTTACCGCGTGCGGGACCGCTGCACAACTGTCGCGGGTCAAAGACAAAGTGGCGTTCGGAGTTGCATTCCCGCCGCAAATTTGGTGCAGTTGCGTGCTGCGAAGGCGACGGCGCGCTTGCCCGCCGTCTTCGCACTAGCGTTCTCAGGACTTCCCGAATCAACAACCCAGAAGGGGACACGTATGAAGTGCGCGAGTGTTGTCAAGGTGGCTGCTGCCGCGGCATTGGTCATCGGTCTTGTAGGTTGCCAGGACCTCAAGCCGATGCAGTCTGATATCGCGGATCTGAAGTCACAGGTCGCCCAGCTGCAATCGCAGGTGGCGGCCTCGAAGAGCTCGGCGGACCAGGCGGCGAGTGCCGCTCAGTCGGCCAGCCAGGCGGCCAGCGGTGCGCAGAGCACTGCGAACCAGGCGTTGGCTGCCGCTCAGGCCGCTCAGTCGGCGGTCGATGCGACCAACGAGAAGATCAATCGCATGTTCAAGCGGTCGATCTCCAAGTAAAGAGCGGTTTCCCGCTTCTTTAAAGAACGCCGCGCACTCGCGCGGCGTTTTTCTTTGTATCAGCCCATTCAGGCGTTTTTCTTCGTTTCAGCCCGAAAGCAAATCAGTAAGCGGCCCAGGGCCGCTTTCCGTTTCCCAGTGCACGTCGTCTCGCGTAGGCGGGTCTCAGAGAGCCGCGAGGTCAAAAACAATCATTGGGTTGGCCGCTAAAAGCGCCGCACGCGGCTTTTAGCCAGTTCAGTAGCGGATCAGGGCCGAGCCCCAGGTCACTCCGCCCCCGAATGCCTCGAGGAGCAGCAGCTCGCCCCGCTTGATCCGGCCATCGCGCACGCCGACGTCCAGGGCCAGGGGGACCGAGGCCGCGGAGGTGTTGCCGTGGTCCTGGACGGTGGTGATGACGCGTTCCAGGGGCATGTCAAGCTTACGTGCCGTGGCCTGAATGATGCGCATATTTGCCTGGTGCGGCACCACCCAGTCGATGGCCGAGCGGTCGAGCCCATTGGCCGCGAGCGCCTCATCGATCGCCCGGCCGAGCGTCGTCACCGCGATCTTGAACACCTCGCTCCCGGTCATGGTGATGGCTCGGCGGGCCTTGGTCGGATCGCCGTCGCTGGCGAGTCCTCCCCCACAGTAGAGAAGATCCTTGTACGTACCGTCGGCGTGCAGGTGCGTCGACAGGATTCCCGGCTCCTCGGCAGCCTCCAGCACTACGGCGCCCGCGCCGTCGGCGAACAACACCGCGGTCGAGCGGTCGCTCCAGTCGGTGATGCGCGAAAGTGTCTCCGCGCCGATCACCAGCGCCCGCCGCGCATCGCCGAAGCGCACGAACTTGTCCGCGATGGACAGCGCGTACATGAAACCGCTGCAGGCGGTCTCGACGCTGAACGCCGCGGCGCCGCGGCAGCCGAGCCGCGCCTGCAGCAGCGCGCCGCAATTGGGGAAGATCATGTCGGGGGTCGTGGTGCCGAAAGCGATGAAGTCGACGTCGCCCGGCCGGACATTCGCCGCTTCCAGGGCGGCGCGGGCGGCCCGCTCCGCGAGGTCCACGGTGGTCTCGCCGTTCGCGGCGATGTGCCGCCGCTCGATTCCGGTGCGCTCCCGGATCCATTGGTCGCTGGTATCCATCATCTTCTCGAGATCGAAGTTCGTGAGAACCTTCTCCGGAAGATACGAGCCGGTCCCGGCGATGCGCGAATACTTCAAGTTGTCGAACCCTGTGGCGTTTCGGCACCCTGTGCCGCGAGCGCTTGTGCGATGTGCGCGGTCAGTCCGCGACGCGCGGCGAGCGCGGCGGTGATGATGGCCCTGGCGAAGGCTACCCCATCGGCTCTGCCGTGACTTTTTACCACGATGCCGGTCAGGCCGACCATGCAGGCACCGTTGTATTTGCGCGGGTCGAGGCTGGCGGCCACCCGCCGCAGCACCGGACGCGCGGCGAGCCCCGCCAGGCGGCTGCGCCAGGATGCCCGAAACTCCCGGCGCATGCGGTCGGCGATCAGGGCCGCCGCCCCTTCCATGGTCTTCAAGGCGACGTTGCCCGTGAATCCGTCGGTGACGACCACATCGACATCGCCGGAGAAGATGTCGTCGCCTTCCACGAAGCCGACGTAGTTGAGGTGGCTCGTGGCGAGGAGTGCGTGCGCGGCCTGCACCACCTCATGTCCCTTGATGTCCTCCTCGCCGATGTTGAGCAGGCCGATCCGCGGCGACTCGAGCCCGTAGATGTCGCGCGAGATGATGGCGCCCATGGCGGCGAACTGGCGCAGCTGTTCCGGCGTCGCCTTGGTGTTGGCGCCGAGATCGAGCATGTGGGTGTGACCGTGGGCCGCCGGGATGGCCGAAATGATGGCGGCCCGCTCCACGCCGGGCAGGGTCTTCAGCACGAAGTGCGCGATCGCGGTGAGCGCGCCGGTGTTGCCGGCGCTGACGCACCCGTTGGCGCGTCCGCTCTTGACCAGGTCCACCGCGAGCCGCATCGAGGAATCCTTCTTGCGCCGGATCGCCTCGCGCGGGGTCTCGCTCATCGTGACGACCTGACTCGCGGGCACGATCTCGATGCGCGAGCGCAGGGAGTCGGGCAGCGAGGCGACCCGCGGCTCGATGAGCTCGCGCGCGCCGACGAGCAACCCGCGCAGGGCGCCGTCCTCGCGCAGGGCGGCCAGCGCTCCGGTAATGTATTCGGGCGGCGCATGATCGCCGCTCATCACATCGATGGCGATGGGCAGCACGGTCGGCGCGCCGCGGACTCCCTCAGGGTGGAGCTATTCCTGCTCTTCCGTCTCGGCCGGCTTCTCGATCACGCGACGGCCGCGATAGAAGCCATCCGGGGTGATGCGATGACGCAGGTGCGTCTCGCCCGACTGCGGGTCGGTGGACAGCGCGGGCTTCGACAGCCCGTCGTGGGAGCGATGCATTCCGCGCCGCGAGGGCGTCTTGCGACTTTTCTGAACAGGCATAATGTCCTCGTGCGCCCGAAGCGCGCGCTAACTTCAAACCAACTTTACCAACTACTTGCGTTTCAACAGGTCGTCCAGCCCGGCGAACGGCCGCTGCGTCACGTGCTCCGGCGCCTCCTCGGCGAGAAGCGGCGCCGACGCCGGCACGGCGCAGTCGCGCATCTGCTCGTGCAGCGGCACGATCGGCAAGGCGAGCAACAGCTCCTCCTCGACGAGCTCCCCGGCGCTGATGCGCCCTTCGCGCGCGAGCACCGGCTCGAGCTGCTCCGGGACCTCAGCCGCGTCCGCTTCCGCGAGAATCAGCGCCACATGCGTGGTGCTTTCGATCGGAAGCTCCATAGCCTGCATGCACCGCTGGCACTGCAGTATGGCCCTGCCGGCGAGCGACAGATCCACCACGGCGAAGCCTGACTGGCGCCCGAAGCGCGCAGTGCCCCGTACGCTCCCGCCGATGCCTGCGATCCGCGCTCGTAACCGCGGCAGCTCGGCCAACGGGACGTCGAAATCGATCTCGGCCTCACCTCCGGCGAGCCGGTCGGCATCGAGCGGCTGGGACCAGGGCGGCGACATGGGGCGCGTATAATAGGTACCGTCTGTCGGCAAGTCAAAAACTCGCTGTCGGCGTTAAGTCATTGTTTTCGCGCATGCGATTTCCGGAAAGTGATGCCCGAGCTGATCCTCGCCTCGACCTCGCCCTACCGCCGCTCGCTCCTGGAGCGGCTGGGCATCCCGTTCACCGCCCTGCCGCCGCAAACGCCGGAGGATACCGTCCCCGGGGAGCTGCCCCCGGACCGGGCGTTACGCCTCGCGATCGCCAAGGCACAGGCCGTCGCCTCCGAGCACCCCGAGGCGGTGATCATCGGCAGCGACCAGGTCGCCGCCGTCGGCAGCAAGATTCTGGACAAACCGGGGGATGCTGCGCGCTGCCGCGCCCAACTCACGGCAGCCAGCGGGTCGAGCGCGCGCTTCCACACCGCCTGCGCCGTCATCGCTCCCCAGACGGGGATCCGCATGGTGCATATCGACACGACGACGGTGTACTTCCGCGGCCTTTCGGACCAGGAGATCGACCGTTACGTGGCGCGGGAGCGCCCGTTCGACTGCGCGGGGGGTTTTCGCGCCGAGGGGCTGGGGATCTCGCTTTTCGAGAGCATCGAGAGCCGCGATCCGACGGCTATTATCGGTCTTCCGCTGATCTGGGTTGCCTGTGCACTCAGGCGCGCCGGCTTCGTTCTTCCATAGGCGCGAGCGGCGTCCTGCCGCGTTGCTCTGCCCATCCTGGGCCTCGGCCCTTCAGGCCCGACGCTTCGCGTCGTCCAAAATCGCTCCCGGCGATTTTGTGCGCGGCCAGCCCTCCTCTCGCGGCCCCGGGGAACGGCCCTGGGCCGACTCCCTTACTTGCTTTTGCGCTTGGTCGGAAGCCGGTCCAGCACTGTCGCTAATTCGGGGGGCAAGGGCGCGCTGGCGCTGAACATGCCACCCTGCGGCCAGTCGAAGCTCATCAGATGCGCGTGGAGGAACATCCTCGTGAGCCCGAGCTCGCGCATCTGCTCATTGAAGTCCGCGTCCCCGTATTTGTCATCGCCCGCCACCGGATGGCCCGCATAGGCCGCATGAACGCGGATCTGATGGGTGCGGCCGGTATGCAGGGCAACCTCCATCAAAGTCGCCAGTTTGCCGAAGAACTGCACCGGCCGGAACTCGCTCACGGAGGGCTTGCCTGAGGCGTCCGCGCGGACGGTGCGCTCGCCATTCACGCGGGTATCGGTTCGTAACGGAACGTCGATCCGCTTGTGGCCAAGGTCCCATTTGCCCTTGAGCAGAACGAGGTATTTCTTCTCGCACTGTCCCTCCCGCAGGAGCTCGTGGACCGTACGCAGGGTCGCGGCATTGCGCGCCACCAGCAGGCATCCGCTCGTGTCCCGGTCCAGACGGTGCGCCAGCTCGAGCGGCTCATCGGGCTTGAGCGCGCGCAGAGCCTCGATCACCCCGAAGCTGATGCCACTGCCGCCGTGGACGGCGATGCCGGCCGGCTTGTCGAGGACGAGCAGGCGATCGGTCTCCTGCACGATCGCGCGGGCGACCGCCTCCACCATGGCAGCGGGAGGGCCACGCTGAGCCCGGTCGAGCGCCGGCTCGGCCTGCTCCCGGACCGGCGGCACACGGACCCGGTCATTGAGGTTGAGGCGCACTTCAGGCCCTGCCCGGTGGCCGTTCACCCGCACCTCGCCCTTGCGAATGATGCGGAATATCCGGGTGCGCGGAACGTCGCTGAGCAGCCGGGCCAGGTACTTGTCCAGACGCTGCCCGGCGTCCTCCTCCGTGACCTCGAAGTGCCGTACCCCATGGCCCCGGCCCCGGTTTTGACCGGTCGAGCCATCGCTGGCGGGGGGCGTTTCGGCCCGGCGGGCCGGGGGTTCGTCCTGGGGCACGTGATCCTCGATGTAAGGCGCTGTTTCTACAGTGATCTTTGAAGTATACTCCGCGCGCCGTCCGATGTTCGGACGCGCCAATGGTACGCGGCGCAACGCGCCGCATTGTTAGTTGGACCTCGGCTTGAGAGGCCATCGTATTGGGCCGACAAGATCGCGCAGCCGGCGTTGAACCCCTCTGCTCTGGGTTCCGCGGGCCGCGACATAGATTGAGAGCACCGAAGCTTTTCCGGCACCCCCCCGCCCTATGTGAGGCGGGCTTAGACTCGTACAGCGAGACTCGAGCGCGTGCGCCGAGTGTGAGGAATCTTCGCCGCCGTGGCGCTCTGGCGCCGCAGCCTCCCGCCTGCTTGCCGGCCCCACATCTGACAGTAGGGGCACATGAAAAGAATGCTCGTGAATGCGACTCAGGAAGAGGAGTTGCGGGTCGCGCTGGTTGACGGACAGAAGCTCTTCGATCTCAGCATCGAGATTCCCTCCCGCGAACAGAAGAAAGCGAACGTCTACAAGGGGCGCATCTCCCGCATCGAGCCGTCGCTCGAGGCTTGCTTCGTCGATTATGGCGCCGCGCGCCACGGCTTCCTGCCGCTGAAGGAAGTCTCGCGGGAATATTTCCGCCAGCAGCCGCAGGGCGGACGGATGAACATCCGCGAGCTGCTCGCCGAGGGACAGGACCTCATCGTACAGGTCGAGAAGGAGGAGCGCGGCAACAAGGGCGCGGCGCTCACGACCTTCCTCAGTCTCGCGGGCCGCTTCCTCGTGCTGATGCCGAACAACCCGCGCGCCGGCGGCGTTTCGCGCCGCATCGAGGGCGAGGATCGCGATCAGATGCGCGAGGTGATGAATCAGCTGCGTATCCCCGACGGCATGGGCGCTATCGTGCGCACGGCCGGTGTCGGGCGCAGCGTCGAGGAGCTGCAGTGGGACCTCGATAATCTGAACGGGCAATGGGAGCAGATCGCGGCGGCCGCCAAGGACCGTCCCGCACCGTTCCTGGTGTACCGCGAGAGCGATGCGGTTACGCGATCCCTGCGCGACTATCTGTCCGACGACATCGGCGAAGTGCTGGTGGACGACCCGGCCGCCTTCCAGAAGGCGCAGGAGTACATGCAGCGCTTCATGCCCTCGGACGCGCAGCGGCGCCTGAAGCTCTACACCGACGATATCGCGCTCTTCACGCGCTACCAGATCGAGAGCCAGATCGAGTCCGCCTACGCGCACAAGGTGCAGCTGCCCTCGGGCGGCAGCATCGTCATCGACTACACCGAGGCATTGGTGTCGATCGACATCAACTCGGCGCGCGCCACCAAGGGCAGCGACATCGAGACCACCGCGCTCAATACGAATCTCGAGGCGGCCGATGAAGTCGCGCGCCAGCTGCGCATCCGCGACATCGGCGGCCTGATCGTCATCGACTTCATCGACATGGAGTCGAGCAAGAACCAGCGCGAGGTCGAGGACCGGCTGCGCGATGCGGTGCGCATGGACCGCGCACGGATTCAGATCGGCAAGCTGTCGCGTTTCGGGCTGCTGGAGATGTCCCGCCAGCGACTGCGGCCGTCACTCGGGGAATCGAGCCACATCGTCTGCCCGCGCTGCGTCGGCATCGGGAGCATCCGCAGCGTCGAATCGATGACTCTCGCGGTGCTGCGCCTGCTCGGCGAGGAGCTGCGCAAGGACCGGACGGCCCGAGTCATCGCGCAGCTGCCGGTGGAAGTCGCCACCTACCTCTTCAATGAGAAGCGCGAGTGGCTGCGGACCCTGGAAGACCGCAGCTCCGCGGAGCTGGTGATCGTCCCGAATGCCAACATGCAGACGCCGGGGTACTCCATCCGGCGGGTCAGGGATGATGAGATCGATCTGCCGGAGAACCGGCAGACGAGCTATCTCATGCCGACGACGCCCGAGCTGACCGAGCCGGACAGCACCCGCGACAAGCGGCCGCCCGCGGAAGTCCCCGCGGTGGCAGCGCTCTTGCCGAGCACGCCGGCACCGATCGTGGCGCATCCCGCGCCCGCGCCCGCGGCCGCGCCTGCAGCGGCTTCCGTGCACAGCGCTGCCGCCGAGCACCAGCACGCCAACGGCGGTCTGCGCGCATGGTTCAAGAAGCTCTTCGCGGCTGACGCCGAAGCCGCGACGCCCGCGCCCGCCGTCGAGGCGCCGCAGCCGGCAGCAGCCCCGGCAGGCGGCTCCGCGCATCGCTCACACAGCGGCGGCGGGGAGAGGCGTCGCGACGGCCGACGGGATCATTCCCGCCAGCGCAGCTCGGACGGCGGTCAACGCCGCGGTCATGGAGATGGCCGTCGAGCGGATGGACGTCGCGATGGACGTGATCGCGACCGCGACCGGCGCGATCACGATCGTGACCAGGGACGGCAGCGGGATCGCGATGGCGGCCAGCGACCCGCGGAGTCATCGGTCGGCACCGCAGCCTCGCCAACAGGCGGTGAGGTGCGCAGTGGCTTCGAGACCAACGGAGAGCAGCGGCAGGCAGGTGGTGAGCGCGGCGAGCGTGTGGAGCGCAGTGACCGCGGCGAGCAGCGAGGCGAGCGCGGCGGACGCGGCCGTCGCAGAGGTCGTCGAGGCGGTCGACACGGCGGCGGCCGGGAGGGCGGCAGCCGCGAGGCGGGCGGAATTTCGGGATCGCCTTCCGGTGGCCAGGAAGGGGGTGCCGGCGAATTCGCGGGTGACTCATCCTTCAACGGCGGACCCGAGCAGCAGCGCGAGTCGGCCGCTGGCGGCGAGTCATTCACACGGCCGGAGTCGAATGAGCCGCGCGAGTCGCGTGAGCCACGGGAATCACGTGAGCCACGGGAGTCGCAGGAGCCGCGTGAATCGCGTGAGCCACGTGAACCCCAGGAGCCGCGTGAGCCACGGGAATCGCGTGAGGCACGCGAGCCCTCGCGTCACCAGGAGCCCGCTGCGCCTCTCGCGCATTTCGAGCCTTCGCCGCCGTCTACGGAAAGCAACGCGGCGCGGGAAGCGAAGCCATATGTGGTTTGGTCGTCCGCCCCACCGGAGCGGGTGGTCTCGGGCGGTCCCCGCGGCCCGGAGGAATAGTCTTCGGAGCTCTCGAGTCTGCATCACCGGCGCGTTTACTCGGCCCGTCCTGGGCCTCGCCCTTCAGGGCCGCCGAGCGCGCGAGCGCTCGGCGTTGTAAATCGCTCCGAGCGATTTGCTCGCGCGCCGGTGAGACTCATGCCGCCTGCGACTGGCGGCGCAGGTGTTCGAGGAGCCCGCGGGAGGCCGCCTCGATCAGGTCCAACACATCCTCGAACCCGTTGGGTCCGCCGTAGTACGGGTCCGGCACCTCGCTGATGCCGGCTTCCGGCGCGAACTCCAGGAAGAGGCGCAGCCGGTCCTGCGCCTGCGCGGGCGCACGGCGCTCCAGCGCGCGCAGATTCTCACGATCCATCGCCAGGATGAGATCGAAACGCTCGAAGTCGGCCGGCTCGACCACTCGCGCGCGCAACGCCGACAGATCGTAACCGCGTCGCGCAGCGGCCTCACGCGTGCGTCTGTCCGGCAGCTCCCCGACGTGATAGGCCGCCGTACCGGCGGAATCGACTTCCAACACGAAGTCGGGTGCCTCGCGCGCGGCCACGCTGCGAAACACCACCTCCGCCGTCGGAGAGCGGCAGATATTCCCCAGACAGACGAAGAGGATCCTCACAGCGCGGTTACTTGACGCTGTAGCCGCGCCCGGCCAGGCAGGCGCTCAAAGCTCGGCGATACTCGGACGCCTTCTCCGACATCGCGGCCGCCTGCTGCTGCTCCTGCGCGCTCATCTGCATCGCATTCTGCTGCGCGCGATTGGCATCGCTCGCACTGCCGATCATGGCGCCGGTGAGGCCGCCGAAAAGCGCTCCGCCGCCTCTATCCCAGCGAGGCGAAATTGCAGCTCCGATCACCGCGCCCGCTATGGCACCGATGGCGGTGCCGGTTCCCGGCGGCGGCCCGCTGGCGACCACCCGGTATTCAGGCGGCACATTGGGGGCACTCGGATCGAAGCCCGACTGCTTGACCGCCCAGAGACTGCACTCGTAACGGTCACGGCTCTGCTGGTCAGGCGACTGGCCATCCTGCGGGTAGGCGTAAACCGTCGTATTCGGCGGCGGGCCGGCATAAGCCGCCGGCGGCGGTGCCGGTCGCGGCGGAGGAGCCGTTTCACAGCCCGTGAGGCCCAGAACGAGCATTGACAGAGCGGCGATCCCGGCAACGCTCCTGAAGGCTGAAGAATCTTGCAACAATTTGATACGCATGGTCTTTCCGTTACGCAAATCCGCTGCTTCTGCTGAACGTGGGGGCGAATCCCGGGTTGACAACCTGGGCTTGGGCATTTGCCATAAGCTGCAGTCGGATTATACCCCTCCCCACGCGGGACCTCCCTGTCCCGGATGCGCAGAGCGCGGCAGTCAATGTGCCGGTCGGAGCTGCTCCAACATCGACTAGTGCGATCCGCGATTCAGCCCCGGTTCAGCATCCGCACTCGGAAACGTGATTGCCGCATCGCCATAGGCGGGAGCCCGCAGTCGCCCGGTCAGGATGTAGTCCCGCATCATGGCGAAGTAATCGGGCGCAAAGCGGGTGTATACGCGCGTACCGTCCGGCTTGGTTTCAAACAGCCTGATCTGATGATCGGCGTTTGGGTAACAGGCGAGGGTAAACGGCTTGCCCATCGAGATCAGCGACTTGATGCGCTGGCTCGTGACCGTGCAGGGAGCCTCGAAATCCTGCGCGCCCAGGATCCACAGTTGCGGCACCTGGTCGTCCATCAGCACCGGCATGGGCTGGTAGTAGAAAGGAATGTGCCAGGCATTCAACTTCGGTGCCAGGGCCCGCAGTTGAGCATCCGAATCCGGGAGCAGCATCCATGTGAAGTCGCCGCGCAGGTACTTGTACCAGGGGGCGCTCTTGTATCTCGCCCGCAGCGCATCGAATGTCCGATAGCCGTACTTGAAGCCGCTCGCCGCCAGGTTCTCCGCGGCGCCGGCGATCGCAAGCGCTTTGGCGGTGTCCTCCGCAGAGACTCCCGCGTCATGCATCTGCAGCGCGGCCGATTCCTGATCCTCCTCGATGATGTCCACGGCGAGGCCGTAGCAGACAACCACGAAGTCCACCGGCGTGCGCTCCGCGACGAGCGGAGCGACCCACCCGCCCTCGCTGCTGCCCTGCAGTCCGATGCGCCCCAGTCGATTTCCCGCCAGCCCTTTCGCTTCCTGCACCGCGCGGACACCATCATCGGCGAGGACGCTGAAAACCTGCGTGTAGTGACCGCCGGACCGTCCGGTGCCGCGCTTGTCGTACACGAAGACGCCGATGCCCTGCGTCGGCAAAAGGCGCTGCAAATAATAGGTATCGATCGCTGAATCGTCCTCCGACCCGTGGATGAGCACGACCACCGGCACTTTTCCCGTGCCTGCAGGCATTACGAGACGGCCCGCGAGACGTATGCCATGGCTCACGAACGTCACGTCCTTGATATCGAAAGGTATGCGCTTGCCAGCGACGCCGTCGAAGTCGATCGCTCCCTTCGCGCAAGGTCCGAAACGAACGATCTTCCCGTCCTTGCGGCCGGTCCAACCATACGTGCCGGCCCATTCTCCGTTCGGCTGCCGATGCAACGTGCCCGTCTCTCCATCGAACAGGATCCAATTCAAATCGCCGCCGTCGCCCTGCTCGATGTCCAGAGATTTGCCGTTTTCGAGCCGGTAGCCGCCGACGAGACAACCCGTTCCCTGCTGTGCGTACGCAAGTTGCGAGCAGGCGATCACGGCGGCCAGGATTACCCAACATCGTTGACAGAAGGTGTTAAGGCTCACGCGCGTTTCCCTCAGGCTGCACGAATGGCGCATGTATAACGCGCAGGCGGGCGCCCGTATTGGACAGATTCAAGGTGCTGCCATCAGCCCCGAGACACGCTCCAGATCTTCCGCCGTATTGACGTCAGGTCCCGGTCTTTCCGCGGCGTCAGCCACCCGAATCACCAGTCCATTTTCCAACGCGCGCAGCTGCTCCAGCTTCTCGGCCCTCTCCAGCGGCGTCGGCGCGAGCGAAGTCAGAAGCCGCAACGCCCTCACCCGGTAGGCGTAGATCCCGATATGACGCCGCGCACCGGTAAACGAGCGTTGGCTCGAGAGTCCCGCCGGAGCGCCGTCGCGATCCCAGGGAACCGGCGCGCGACTGAAGTAGAGCGCCCTGCCCTTCGAGTCGGCGACCACCTTCACGGCATTGGGATCGAGAAACTCCTCCAGCGACTCGATCGGCGTCGCCAGGGTGGCGATCGCCGCCTGCGGGTCCGAGTCCAGCAGTTCGGCGACCTGACGGATGATCGCCGGCGGGATGAGTGGCTCATCCCCCTGCACGTTGACCACGATGTCTTCCTCTGGCCATCCCTCTATCGCGGCGAGCTCCGCGAGACGGTCCGTTCCGGATGCATGTTCGGCGGAAGTCATGCGCGCCGCCGCGCCGAAGACCTTCGCAGCGGCAGCGATCGCTGCGTCGTCGGTCGCTATCAACACATCCCGGGCACCGGATGCCAGCGCACGCTCGTAAACCCACTGCAGCATCGGCTTGCCCTGAATCGGTGCCAGCACCTTTCCGGGAAAGCGCGTCGAGCCGTGGCGCGCGGGAATGGCAACGTGGAAGGAGCGGGTCACGCGGGCGCAGTGGTTGATGACGGGCGTGAGGTTGCGGGGCGCACTGGAGCCGGGCTGCTCAGCGCTCGAGCAGCGGATCGTCTGCGCTGAGCTGACGCGCCTCCTCCTCCAGCATGATCGGCACGTCGTCGCGGATGGGGTAGGCGAGCCGATCGAGCCGGCAGACGAGCAGCTGCTGCTCGCGGCGAAAGACCAGCGATCCCTTGCAGACCGGACAGGCCAGGATCTCGAGCAGGCGGGAGTCCATCGTCTAACCTCCGACAGGAAAGAAGGAGTCGATCGCCCTCATCACGACCTCCAGCAGCCGGAGCGAGTCGGCTTCGCTGAATGCCGCCTCGACCGGTACGTACCAGAGCCTCGGGCCGGCAATCTTGCGGCATTTTACGGCATCCTTCTCCGTCATGAGCACCGCCAGGCCGTCGCCGAAGTCGAGATCGGCGGCCGTCAGGGCATGATGGTCGGGGAAAGGATGCTCGATGACCTCGAGGCCGCGGGCGCGCAGGTCGGCGAAGAACCGCTGCGGATTGCCTATCCCGGCGACGGCATGGAGAGGCCGGCCGCGGAAGGCCTCGAGCGGCTGCGGCGGTCCGGTGCGAGCCACGTGCCGCACCTCGCCCGCCACCAATCGCATTCGCAGCGCGGTCGCGGCGAGCTCGGGCGGCAGACCCCGGACGGGCTCGCCCTCCGCGCCGCCGTTGACCACCAGGATGTCGGCGGTGCTCGCCCGGGACGCGTCCTCGCGCAGCGGGCCCGCCGGCAGCACCCGTCCGTTGCCGAGACCGCGGGCGCCGTCGATCACCACGATCTCGCAATCGCGCCGCATCCGCAGATGCTGCAGGCCGTCGTCCGCGAGAATGACCTTCGCGCCCTGCGCGGCCAGAGCCCTCGCCGCGGCGACGCGATCGCTGCCGACGAGTGTCATGCACCCGGTTCGCCGATGGAGGATCAGAGGCTCGTCGCCTACATCCCGCCAGCGGGAGTTGTAGGTCACCACTCGCAATCCGCCGCGCTCGCGTCCGTACCCGCGTGATACTAGACCGACCTCGAATCCGCGCTCCCGCAGCTGGTTGGCCAGCCAGATGGTAAGTGGTGTCTTGCCCGTACCCCCCACTGTCAGATTCCCGACGACGATTACGGGCCTCCCGACAGCGTGCACCCGCGCCCAACCCCGTTCGTACGCTTTGCGCCGCGCCGACACGACGGTGCCATACAGCCAGGAAAGCGGCTGCAATGCCGGGGCGCCGGGCGACTCGTACCAGAGCTTCAAGAGCCTATCGTGCATGGCCAAAACGGCACTGCGGCCGTTGCGGCGGCCAGCCCCACGACCCTGCGCTACCCCGCCGGCGAAAAGCGTGGTTTTTGCCGGCTCGCTTACTTGCTGTTGCCATTCATGTCAGTCGGCGAACTGCAGTTTATAGAGCTGAGCGTAGCGCCCGTCGAGTGCCAGCAACTCCGCGTGGGTGCCGCTCTCGACGATCCGGCCGGCGTCCATCACGACGATACGATCAGCCTGCTCCACCGTCGAGAGCCGGTGAGCGATGACGAAGGTCGTGCGATTGCGCACGAGCTGCGCCAGCGCCGCCTGGATGTGACGCTCCGCCTCCGTGTCGAGCGCCGAGGTCGCTTCGTCGAGAATGAGAATTGGCGCGTTCTTCAGCAGCGCGCGCGCAATCGAGATGCGCTGCCGTTGGCCGCCCGAGAGCAACACGCCGCGGTCGCCCACGACCGTGTCGAGCCCGGCCGGCAGGGCCGAGACGAACTCCATGACGTGAGCCGCCTCCGCGGCCTGAATGAGGTCTGTCTCCGACACCTTGCGGCCGAAGGCGATATTGTTGCGAATGGTGTCATCGAACAGCGTGACATCCTGGCTGACGACCGCGATCTGCGCTCGCAGGCTGCGTACGTCGTATTCGCGAATGTCGTGGCCGTCGACCAGAATGGAGCCCGAGGAGACGTCGTAGAACCGCGGCAGCAGGCTCACCAGCGTCGATTTGCCGCTGCCCGAGCGCCCGACGATGGCGAGACTCGTGCCGGCCGGCACCTGGACCGAAACGCCGCGCAGCGCCGGCCGCTCGCCCTGGGGATAGGAGAACGCGACATCACGAAACTCGACGTCTCCGCGCACGCGGCCGGCGACATATCCGCCGCCAGGAGGCTCCGGCGGCTCATCGATCAGTGCGAACAGACTTTCCGCCGCCGCAACGCCCTGCTGCAGCGGATCCGCGACCTGCACCAGCTCTCGCAGCGGTTGCGCGATGCTCGTGAGCGCGGTGAAGAACCCGAAGAGATCGCCGGGACTCATCCGGCCGGAGATCGTGTCACGAAGCGCGAGCCCCAGCACCCACGCGCCACCGAGCGCCGTGACCAGCTGCACGGTGGGGTTGGCGAGCCCGCGGGTGAGGATCAGCTTCATGTAGGACCGGCGGTTGTGCTCGTTGACCGCCTCGAACTGGGCCCGCAGGTGCGGCTGCGCCTCATACACCTTCACCAGGCGCGGCGCCTCGAAGCTCTCCTTCGCGATGCGCGTGACATCGCCCATCGAGTCCTGGATGCGGCGGCCGTAGCGGCGGAAGTTCCTGTTCACCACCGAAACGAGCCACGCGGCCAGCGGCCCGGTGACGAGCGAGATCACCGCCAGCCGCCAGTTCAGCCAGAAGAGCCAGAAGATGAGTCCGGCGACCGTCAGCGCCGCCCGCACCATGATGACGATCGAGTCGGTCGAGGCCTGTCCCACCTGCTCGCTGTTGTAGGTGAGGCGCGAGAGGAGCGTCGCCGTGGAGGTCCGGTCGAAATAGGCGGCCGGCAGATCGAGGATGCTCGCGAACACTTCGCCGCGCAGCCGCTTGACGATATTGCGGCCCACGTAGCCCATGAAATAGGTCTGGGTGAAGTTCCCGATGCCGCGGCCGATGAAGATGACCACGAGCGCGATCGGGATGAGGTACACCATGTGGGGATCGGCGTGGCTGAAGGCGCCATCGCCGAATTTCTTGGCCAGCCACGCGAAGCTCGCCGTGGAAGCGGAGTAGATCGTGCCGCCGAGGATGCCGAGCGCGAACGGCGCCTTGTAGGGCTTGAGGTAGCCCAGCAGCCGCCGATAGGTCACCGACACCCTCACTGGCTCGCCCGCCGGCCGGCGGCTGGCGACGTCGTTCAAGGGGCGCCCGCCCGCTCGTCCCTGATGGTTGCGATGTTCAGGCGCACGAACCCAAGCTGTCCGAGCACATCCATCGCCGTGACCACCGACTGTTGGGTGGCACGGCCGTCGGCGCGGATCGTCACCGTCATGTCGCGCTTGCTGCCGGCCTGCTTGAGCAGCGCCGCACGCAGCGTGTCCGGGCTGGAGTTGATGAGCTCCCGGCCGTTGAGCAGATAGGTTCCGCTCTCCGTCACCGAGACGACGAGCGGCTCGCTTTGCGGGTTGGCAGGCGGCACGGCGCTCGCCGACGGCAACTGCACGTGCAGCCGCCCTTCATCCGTGAATCGGCTCGACAGCATGAAGAAGACCACGAGCAGGAGCACGACGTCGATCAGCGAGACGACGTTGATCTCCGGCTCCTCGTGGCGGCGCGGCTTCAGGTTCATGGCAGGACGGGATGATCAGGCGGCGGCCGAGCGGCCGCCACGGGCGTCGGCGGACTCGACCACATCGGCCATGCGCATGGCCTGCTTCTCCATCTCCACCACGATGCGCTCCACCTTGCCGCGCAGGAAGCGGTAGGCGAAAAGGGAGGGAATGGCGACACAGAGGCCGGCCGCGGTGGCGACCAGCGCCTCGGCGATGCCGCCGGAGAGCACGCGCGGATCACCCATGCCGCCTGCCTGAATGGCATTGAACGCGCGGATGATGCCGGTCACGGTGCCGAGAAGTCCGAGGAGCGGAGACACGCCGGCGATCGTGCCCAGCGTGTTGAGGAAACGCTCGAGCTCGTACACCACGTGCCGGCCGGTGTCCTCCAGGCGCTCCATCAGGATCTCGCGTGGCCGGTGGCGGTTGGCCAGGCCTGCCGCGAGCAACCGGCCGAGGGGTGAGTTCTGCTCGAGCGCGGCAATGACCTTGTCGTTGACCTGGTTGGCTTCGATCAGGGCCCAGACCTTCTGCGGCAGGTCCCGCGGCATCACCCGCCGGTCCTGCAACGTCCACAGCCGCTCGAGCACGATCGCCGCCGCGACGATCGAGCAGAAAATGATCGGCCACATGAGCGGGCCGCCGGCCCGCACGATTTCCCACATCCAGACGACCCCGGGGGACGGAACCCAAGAAAACTGCGACGCCGAATGATACCCGAGAGCGTTTCCTGGAACACAGGATGCTTTCCCGACCCACGTCTCAGAGAGCTCTCACGGGATGTGAACCCCCCGGCGCCATACCGTCGCCAATCTGGTACAGTCCGCAGCCCCATGCCCCGTCGCGTGCTGAAGAAGCTTCTTCCGTCCCCCCACAAGCTGCAGGAGCACTGGCTGCTGCGGCATTTCGGTGAGCGGATACTGGACCCCCGACTCTGGGCCCTGCACCGCCGCGCGATCACCGGGGCCTTCGGCGTCGGCATTGCCATCTGCTTCATCCCGCTGCCGGTGCACCTCGTGGTCGCGGTGGCGATTGCCATCGTATGGCGGCTCAATGTCCCGGCAATCTACGGCACCACCCTGCTGGTAAACCCAATCACCGTCGTGCCCATGTATTACCTGGCCTACCGGGTCGGGGCGGCCCTGCTCGGGGTCACGCCGGAGAGCTTCTCCTTTCACTTGAGCTGGGATTGGCTGGAGAGCGGCCTGGGTCCGATGTGGCAGCCGTTCCTCCTGGGCTGCACGGCTTGCGCCCTGGTCCTGGGACTGCTCGGCTGGGGGGCCCTGGAGCTTCTCTGGCGTTGGCGGGTTACGTCCCGGTATAGGGCTCGCCACGTCGCAACGGCGGCGTGACTCGCTCCGACAGCCGACCCTTCTCGATCTCGTAAACCCGCTCCATCCGGTTGGCGAGGCGGGTGTCGTGAGTCACCACGACCAGGCTCGTACGCCGTTCGCGGTTGAGCTCGAGCATCAGCGCGAATACGGACTCCGCATTCGCCCCGTCCAGGTTGCCGGTGGGCTCATCGGCAAGAACGATCTTCGGCTGCGTCACGAGCGCCCGGGCAACCGCCGCGCGCTGGCGCTCGCCGCCGGAAAGCTGATGCGGCCGATGATCCAGACGTTGGCCCAAGCCGACCCGTTCCAGTAGCTCGCGGGCGGCCTTGCGTGCGTCGGCCACCGGCGAGCGCCGCACGAGGAGCGGCATGGCGACGTTCTCCAGAGCCGAGAACTCGGGCAGGAGGTGATGGAACTGATACACGAACCCGAGCGCGCGATTGCGCAGTTCCCCGCGCTCCTTTTCCGTCAGACGGTGAATGTCGCGTCCATCGACCAGCACCTCGCCGCTCGTTGGCCGGTCGAGTCCGCCCAGGATCTGTAGCAGCGTGGTCTTGCCGGAGCCGGAGGCGCCCACGATCGCTACCCGCTCTCCGGCCGCGACGGTGAGCGCGGTGCCCCGCAACACCTCCAGTGTCACCGGGCCCTGATGGAAGCTCTTCGAGACCTCGCGGGCCTCGAGCACCGCCTCGGTAGTGCTCGGCCCTTCCTGGGCCTCGCCCCGGCCGCCGCCAGGGCCGACACGCTCGCGCGTGTCGTCATAATCCGCTCCGGACGAATTATTCATGCCGCAGCGCCTGGGCAGGAGCCGTGCGGCCGGCGCGCCACGCCGGATAAACGGTGGCCAACGCACACAGCAGGAACGCGACGCCACATACGCGCAGCACGTCCAGTCCTTCCACGTAGGCCGGAAGATCACTCATGTAGTACACCCGCGGATCCAGGAACTGAGTATGCAACAGCCGCTCGAGCCCGCCGACCAGCGCCTGCAGATTGTCCGCCACCAGGGTGCCGAGCGCCGCTCCGAGGAGAGTGCCGGCGAGGCCGATGATGACGCCCTGGATCGCGAAGATCGCCAGCACGTTGCGCGGCTCCGCGCCGAGGGTACGCAGGATGGCGATGTCCGTCTGCTTCTCCTTGACGATCATCACGAGCGTCGCAACGATGTTGAAGGCCGCCACCGCGACGATCATCGAGAGCATGACGAACATCATCGACTTCGTCGTCTCGATGGAACGGAAGAAGTTGGCGTGATTGTCCGTCCAGTCGCTGACGTAGTAGCCGTCACCCCCGAGATCGTAAGCGGCCCGTCGCACGACCTTGGGCGCCTGCCAGGGATCCTCGAGCGACAGCCGCAGGCCCGTGATCTCCCCGGGCGCGAGGCCGAAGAGCCGCGCCGCATCCTCCAGGTTCACGAGGGCGAGTCCGCGGTCGTATTCGTACATGCCGGAATGAAAGAGCCCCGTCACCCGGAAGCGGCGCATGCGCGGCATCACGCCGGTCGGCGTCGCCACGCCCGCCGGCGCAATCAACACCACCGAGTCGCCGACCTTCACGCGCAGCGCCTGCGCCAGCGCATCGCCCAGGATCACACGGTACTCCCCAGGCTGCAGGTCCGCGAGCCTGCCCGCGGTCAGCCGCTGGCCCAGGCCGGTGGCGCGGCGATCCTCCTCAGGGGGGATGCCGCGCACGGACGCGCCCGTGATGTGCTGACCATTCGTCAGCATGGATTGCTCTTCCACGTAGGGCACGGCAACCCGCACACCGGGCTCGCGCTCCACGCTCTTCTGCAACGGCTGCCAGTCGGGAATGGTGCCGTGCAGGCCCATGATGGTCGCATCGCCGGTGACGCTCAGAATGCGGGTCCGCAGCTCGCGGCCGAAGCCGTTCATCACGGAGAGCACCACGAGCAGCGTGGCCACGCCGAGCGCGAGTCCGCACACCGACATGAGCGCGACGAAGGAGACGAAGCCGCGTCGGTGGGTGGAGCGCAGATACCGGGTGCCGACCAGCCATTCATAGCGCGAGCTCATGGCCGCTACTCGTAACGCAGCGCTTCGGCGGGAGCGGTGCGCGAGGCACGCACCGCCGGATAGACAGTCGCGGCGGCCGTAAGGATCAGCGCCGCAACGCTGATGGTGAGCACGTTGCTCCACTTCACCACGGAAGGAACGGTGGTGATGTAGTAGACGCTGGCGCTGAAGATCTGGAAGCCGAAGGTGTTCTGCAGGAAGGGCACGATGGTGCGGACATTGAAGGCGAGCAGCAGGCCCAGCGCCACCCCCAGCGCCACGCCGAGCCAGCCGATGACCAGGCCCTGGGTGAGAAACACCGCCATCACCCGCCGCGGCGAGGCGCCGAAGGTGCGCAGGATGGCGATATCGGTGCGCTTGTCGGTGACCACCATGACGAGCATGGCCACGATGTTGAATGCGGCCACCGCGACTATGAGCAGCAGAATGAGCGACATCATGGTCTTCTCGATGCGGATCGCGCGGAAGTAGTCCGCGTTGTCCTGCGTCCAGTCGATCACCTCGAAGCCCCGCGGGAGCCTGGCGCGCAGGCTGGCGGAGATCGTGGGCGCCTGCAGGGCATCGCGATAACGCACGCGCAGACCCTGATCCCCCTGCGCCGAGGGACCGAGCGCGCGCACATCGTCGATGTTGGCGAACACCAGCATGGCGTCCTCATCCGACAGTCCGACTTCGAACACGCCCGCCACCTTGAACTGACGCAGCCGCGGCGCAGGTACGCCACCCGCCGTGACGGTCGGGATGAGGAGGGTCATGGCATCGCCGGGCGCGAGACCGAGCTCCTCGGCGATGACCTCACCGAGGATGACGGCATCGGTGCCGGGCTTGAGGTCGGAGAGCTTGCCTTCCGTGATCGCGCCCGCGAGATGAGTGACGGAGGGCTCGGCACTGGGATCGATCCCGCGCAGCTCCACGGGCACCATCTCCGGCGTACGCACCGCGAGTCCCTGTATCTGGGCATAGGGAGCAACGCCCACGACGCCCGGCGCGCCGCGGATCGCCTGGGCGGCCTGCTGCCACTGGCCGGGCGTCGGCGTTGCGGCATCCTGGGTATCGACCGGCACCACTCGCGCATCCGCATCCAGAGCCAGGAGTCGCTGTCTGAGGTCGCCCTCGAAGCCGTTCATCACGGAGAGAATGACGATGAGCGCCGCGACGCCCACGCAGACGCCGGCGAGGGATGTCCAGGTGATGAAAGAGACGAAGAATTTGTGGGACCTGGCGCGCACATAGCGCAGGCCCACGAAGAGCGACAGCGGGTGGAACATCCCGGTGATTTAACCATATTGGGCGCGTTGACCGCCGAACCTTGATCGGGTTCACAGATCGACGGGGCCGTCCGGGGGCCTGCGCTTGACAGATTCCGGCTCGGTGTATAGTCACCCGTCGATGGGTGGAGGTTCCGTATGCGCTCGGCAAAAGTACTGGCAGTGCTGATCGGCTGCGCAATCGCGGGCGGCGCGGCCGCAGAGACGGTGGTGATCGACGGCAAGGTCCAGGTCGCACAATCCTCGATCGCGCATCCGCAGCGGGGAGTCACGATGGACCAGGTGAAAGCCCGGTTCGGCGCACCCGCGAAGGAATATCCGGCCGTGGGTAAGCCCCCCATTACGCGCTGGGACTACCCTTCCTTCTCGGTCTTTTTCGAGTTCAACCGGGTGGTGCACTCGGTCGTGCACGGCTGAGGCCGATGAGCGCGGCCCCGCGCCGCTGCCTCACTTGCTCCTGGCGGCGATGATCTCGTCGAGATAGTCGGGGGTGCCGTTGACGCGCACCAGATGGGGGTACTGCAGGCCCCCGTGGTAATCGACGGCGACGGTACGGTATTCGCCCTGGTACCTGAGCAGCAACCGGATGGGGTCGCGGTTGTGCGCCGCCCGCTCGATCGCATTCGTCAGCACGCCCGGGGTGTATTCCCGGCCGTTGACGGCCACCACGGTCGCGCCGGTTGATGCGCCGGCTTTGAAGGCCGGACCGTCCCAGCGGACGTCGTTGATCTCCCCGGTCTGGGTGATCGCCAGGCCGATCGACAGCGCGAAGCTGAGCATGTGGCGGCTGGTGGCGTTGCCGTCGTACTCCTTCTCGTACTCGCTCTCCTTGTCGTTGTAGACGAGCTGCCAGCCGCTGGCCTGCAGGCCACCGAGCGGCGGGTGGTGGTCGTTGAGCCGCTGGCGCAGGAAGCCGGCCCAGTCGTACTTCACCACGCCGTTGAGGCCGGCGACGAGGTCGTCGAAGGTGTAGGTCTTGGCGACGAAGCTGCCGTCGTCGATGCCGAAGAACCGGCTGGCGAAGGTATCGAGGGACTTCTGATCGCCGGTCAGGGCGCGGATCCTGGCATCGACCTCGAGCCACAACAGCTGCCCCGCGCTGTAGTACTCCTCACTCATCTGCCAGCTGCGGTAAGGCAGCGCCGCTCGGTGGGCCGCCGTGGGATCGTTGGTCGTATCCTCGAGCGTGCGCCACTCGAAGCCGACACGGTTGCGGTCATAGTTGGCGGCGACCAGCGCCAGTGCGTCGCGGAATTGGTCGGCGCTCCACATCCCGGAGCGCGCGGTGAGCACGAACCCCCAATACTGGGTCTGGCCCTCGTACACCCACAGCAGCGAGTCACCCATCGGCACGTTGAAGTTCGGCGTCCACAGGTCGGCCGGGCGGCGGAACTTGCCGTTCCAGGAGTGTGTGAATTCGTGCGCCAGCAGGTCCCGCCCCGGGGCGCCGTTGTCCCAGCCGGTGAAGTAATTTGCCGTGGTGCCGTTCTCGCTCGATTGATGGTGCTCGAGTCCGTTGCCGCTCAGCTGATCGGAGAGCGAGTAGAGGAAGTCGTAGTGATCGTAGTGATGCGAGTCGAACAGTCTGTAGGCCTGCGTCACCAGGTTGCGATGGACCTGCAGCTGCTGCGGGCTCATCACCAGATCCTTCGGCGTGTCGGCCACGATGTCCAGGTGCACCGGCACCGCAGCGCCGGGGTCGAGGTCGACGCGCTCGAAGTAAGCGCCCGCGTACATCGGCGAGTCGACCAGCGTGTTGTATGTCACCGGCTTGAACGTCGTGGTGTCGCCGGATTGGGAAAGTGTCTCCAACGCCGTGCCGAACTGCCATCCATGCGGCAGGGTCACGCTCGGCGCGAACGTGATGTCACGCGAGTAGTGGCCGGCCGGGTACAGGCTCACGTCGTTCCATTCGAGGTCGAGCATCTCGCCCGTCATCTCGATGTTCTGCGAGGCATAGCGCCCGGAAAGATATTGGAAATCGACGCTCAGGCTCGAGACGCCGGCGGGCACGTGCACCCGAAACGCGTATACATCGTATCCATCCCGCTTCCACTCGAGCGTCTTGCCGTCCGCGGTGATGGTCAGGCCCGCGAGCATGTCGATCGGCCCGCTCGGGGAGTGGTTTCCCGGGATCCATTGCGGGTAGAGCAGAGTCAGCTCCCCGCCGCGCACCGGGATGACCTCGTGCACGCGGAAAATACCCTGTGCGGTGTCGGTGGCATCGACGGCAATCTGGAGGGTCCCCGGGTATCGAGTGTCTTTCGGCCATGGCGTGCCGGCATCGCCCGGATCGGCCCATGCGGAGCCGGCGGCCGCCGCGGCAAGCGCGCCGAGCGCGATGACCTGGGCCAGCCGGGGCGGGAACGATGCTCGCGACGATCGGGGCGTGCTTGACATATGGCGGTTCCAAAACATCGTCGGCGACGGTAATATGCCCGTCCCACAGTCGCCAGTGTGCATACCGCACGGAGCAAACCGCTCGGCGAATGTCGCCCCACGCCATTGAGCGCGCGGCCGTGGTTCCCATTTGCCCGGAGGCCTGCCGCGCAGCCGGCGCTATGGTAACCTTTTATTTACATAGAAGAATTCGGGGATAAGACCTTGTCCGTCGATGAGTCTTTGAAGACCCGCATCGAGGAACTGGTGCGCGCGGGCGCAGTGCGCCGCAAGCTCGCCGCCGCGCAACTCGAGGCGGAGATCCGTCGCCGCGAAGAGGTATTGCGCCGTACGTTCCGCCGTTACCTCTCGCCGCGCCTCGCCGACAAGATCCTCGAGGATGCGCAGCTGCGCGATACGCTGCTCTCCACCGATGACCTGCGCGCGCACGCGGTCGTCCTGTTCGCCGACCTGCGGGGGTTCACCACGATCTCCGAGCGGCTGGAGCCGAGCCAGGTCGTGCCGCTGCTCAACGAATATTTCTCCCTCCTCACGGAGATCACCTTCCGCCACGAGGGCACCGTATTCCACATGGCGGGAGACTGTCTGATGCTCGGCTTCGGCGTGCCGCTCGAGCAAGCGGACAGCCCGCGCCGGGCCGTGAGCGCGGCCCAGGAGATGCTGGAAAATTTCAGGGGACTCGCCCTTTCGTGGAAGGACCGCTACGGGGTCGACGCCGGCCTCGGCATCGGCATCAACGAGGGCGATGTGGTCGCGGGCAACATCGGCTCGAGCTCGTACATGAGCTATACACTGGTCGGCGACACGGTCAACGTTGCCGCGCGGCTCTGTCAGCGCGCACGCGCCGGCGAGATGCTGTTCTCGCGTACGGTCAAGCAGTCGCTTGACGCGGCCGGATTCGATATTGGCGCCACCCCCCTGCCGCCCATGCAGGTGCGGGGCCGCTCCGGCTCGATCGACATCTTCTGCGTGCCCGTCGAGCAACGTCTCCAGGTCACGGAAGTCCCCGTCGCGATTTGAGAGTCCTGAATCCGCCCGTTCCGAGCGCCGCCCGGCGGCATCTGCGCTGGCACCAGCTCCACGGCAGCGCGCCAGCCCTCGCGCTCGCCGAGGCAACGCATGCCGACCACCGGCTGTACGTGGTCGTCGCCGATGCGGCCCGCGAGCTCGACCGGCTGGCGGCGGAGGTGCGCTTCTTCGCCGGCGAGCGCCTGACCCTGCTGGCGTTCCCCGACTGGGAAGTGCTGCCGTACGATCTCTTCTCCCCTCACCCTGACATCATCTCCGAGCGGCTGCGCACGCTCTTCGAGCTGCCGCAGACCCGGCATGGCTGCCTGATCGTTGCGGCGGATACGCTCATGCAGCGCCTGCCGCCGAAGCAGTACGTTCAAAGCCGGGCGTTCGAGCTCACACGCGGGCAGGCGTTGGCGCTCGAGCCCTTCCGTCAGAGGCTGGCGGATGCGGGCTATGCGAGCGTCAGTCAGGTCACGAGCCCCGGAGAGTTCGCGGTACGCGGCTCGCTCTTCGACGTGTTTCCCATGGGCGGCGCGGCACCGCTGCGCATCGATCTCTTCGACCAGGAGATCGAAGCCATCCGCCGCTTCGATCCAGAGTCGCAACGCTCACTCGATGTTCTCGACAGCGTCCGCCTGCTGCCTGCGCGCGAGATGCCGCTCGATGCGGAAGCCGTCAGGGAATTCAGACTGCGGTTCCGCACTCGCTTCGAGGGTGATCCGAGCAGAACCACGATCTACCGGGGTGTCAGCGAAGGCCTCGCGCCGGCGGGCATCGAATTCTACCTGCCGCTTTTCTTCGAGCAGACGGCGACGCTGCTCGACTACCTGCCGGCCAACGCGATTCTCGTCAGCGACGCGGCTCTGCCGGCCGCGCTGGACAAGGCCTGGAGCGGGATCGCGACCCGGTACGAGGATCGCCGCCACGACATCGAGCGGCCGGTGCTCGCGCCCGCCGAGCTTTTCGTCGAGCCGCGGGAGCTCGAAGCGAAGCTCCAGGCCTTTTCCTCCATCACGCTGGAGGCTTTCAAGGCGGACACGACGCTGGGCAACGCTGCCGAGGAAGTGCGCAATTTTCCGACGGTCGCGCCCCGCGAGCTGCGCGTCGACCCGCGGGCTGAGCAGCCGCTCGCCGCCCTGGACGCATTTCTCGCAGAGTTCGACGGTCGCGTGCTGATCGCCGCCGACTCGCCGGGCCGGCGCGAGGTGCTGCACGACCTCCTGCGTGGACATGGACTTGCTGTCGAGGCGGTGCCGGATTGGGACGCGTTTTCTAACGGCAGCGCGGCCCTCGCGCTGACCGTGGCCGCCGACTTGGGTGGCCTGACACTGACGCAGCCGCGGATCGCGATCATCTCGGAGGCGCAGCTCTTCGGCGCGCGGGCGCGCCAGGAGCGCCAGCGAAAGCGGACTGCTGTCGATCCCGAAGCCATCCTTCGCGACCTGCAGGACCTCAATCCCGGCGCGCCGGTCGTGCACGAGGAATACGGCGTCGGACGCTATGTCGGCCTGCAGTCGATGGAGGTCGCCGGCCAGCCCGGGGAGTTCCTGGTCCTCGAATATCTGGATGGAGATCGGGTATACGTGCCGGTGCATGCGTTGCACCTGGTCACCCGCTACACCGGGGCCGCCCCCGAGAGTGCGCCGCTGCACAAGCTCGGCACGGATCAGTGGGCGAAGGCACGCAAGCGCGCCGCCGACCAGATCCGCGACGTCGCCGCGGAGCTCCTCGACCTCTATGCGCGCCGCAAGGCGCAGAAAGGCCTGAAGCTCGCCCTGAACGAGACCGAATACCAGGCATTCGCCGATGCGTTTCCCTTCGAGGAGACGGAGGACCAGGCGGAGGCCATCCGCAAGGTGCTGGCCGATCTGCAGAGCGATCGCCCGATGGACCGCATCGTCTGCGGCGACGTCGGCTTCGGCAAGACGGAAGTGGCCATGCGCGCGGCCTTCGCCGCGACGCAGGCCGGCAAGCAGGTGGCGGTGCTCGCCCCGACCACCCTGTTGGTTCAGCAGCATCTCGCGAACTTCCGCGACCGCTTCGCCGACTGGGCCGTGCGCGTCGAGGGCCTTTCCCGCTTCGGCAACGCCAAGGAGACCCAGGCCACCATCGAAGGGATCGAGCAGGGCTCCGTCGACATCGTGGTAGCGACGCATCGGCTGCTCCACACGCACGCGCGGTTCAAGGATCTGGGTTTGCTCATCGTAGATGAAGAGCATCGCTTCGGTGTGCGTGACAAGGAGCGGCTGCAGGCTCTGCGCGCGAACGTGCACGTGCTGACGCTCACCGCGACTCCGATCCCGCGGACGCTCAACATGGCGTTGGGCGGCCTTCGGGACCTGTCCCTCATCACGACGCCACCCGCCGAGCGGCTCGCCATCAAGACCTTCGTGATCGAGTGGCACGGCCCGACGCTGCGGGAGGCGGTGCTGCGCGAGCTGCGCCGCGGCGGCCAGATCTATTTCGTGCACAACGAGATCCGCACGATCGACAAGGTCGCCGCCGAGGTTCAGGGCCTGGTGCCCGAGGCCAGCGTGCGCATCGGCCACGGGCAAATGCGGGAGCGCGAGCTCGAGCAGCTGATGGTGGACTTCTATCACCGCCGCTTCGACCTGCTGCTGTGTACCACCATCATCGAGAGCGGCATCGACGTGCCGACCGCCAACACCATCGTCATCGATCGCGCCGACCGCATGGGCCTGGCGCAGCTCCATCAGCTGCGCGGGCGCGTCGGACGCTCCCACCATCGCGCTTACGCTTACCTCGTCGCGCCGCCGCGCAAGGCGCTCGCCGGCGATGCCGCCAAGCGGCTGGAGGCCATCGAGTCGATGGAGGAGCTCGGTGCCGGCTTCGTGCTCGCGACTCACGACCTCGAGATCCGCGGCGCCGGCGAGCTGCTGGGTGAGCAACAGAGCGGCCAGATGACCGAGATCGGCCTCGCCATGTACCTCGATCTGCTCGAGCGGGCGGTCAAGGCGCTGAAGGAGGGCCGCGAGCCGGCGCTCGACAAGCCGCTCGCCGCGGCGACGGAAGTCGAATTGCGCCTGCCGGCCTTCCTGCCGGAAGCGTTCATCGGCGACGTTCACGTGCGCCTCGGTCTCTACAAGCGCATCGCGGCGGCGGCGAGCGCCGAGGGGCTCGATGACCTCACGGCCGAGATACACGACCGTTTCGGCGCTCTGCCGCCACCGGCGCAGAGTCTCATCCGCGTCGCGAAACTGAAGCTCACCGCCCGCGCGCTCGGCATCCGGCGCCTCGATCTCGGACCGCAGGGCGGCTCGGTGACCTTCGAGGAGCGCAATGCCATCGATCCGGGCACGGTCGTGCGCCTGATGCAGCAGGCACCGCGCGAATACCGCCTGGAGGGTCCGCTGCGGCTGCGCGTCACGCGTGCAATGCCGACCGAGGAGGCACGATTCGAGTTCGGCGCCGCGCTGATGAAGCGCCTGGCCGCACGCCCCCGTTAGGGGTCGGGTAGACTTGGCCCCATGAGACCCCGAAGCTTCACGCTCCGCCGGCCCCGCCTCCTGTTCATCATTGCGCTGCTCGCGCCGCTGTATGCGTTCGCACAGGCCGCGGGGACGCAAGGGACCGCTTCGCAGGCCAGCGGACCGTCCGCGACAGCCGTCGCGCAACCGACAGCCCCTGCCCCACAGCCGGCAGCGGCCGGCGCGCCCGGCGGTGAGTCCGGCCCGACCGCCGCGGCCGCCCCCGCCACTCAGCCCACCGCCACCACTCAGCCCGCCCCGAGCGGTCCGGCATATGACATCGAGATCGTCATCTTTCGCGCCAGAGCAGCGCTCGGTCAGCCGGAGAACTGGACAGCGGAAACGGCTTCCGGCGCGACCGTCGCCGGCGGCGAAGCCTCCAGCGGCTCCGGATCCGTCGGCAAGCTGTTGACAGTTCTGCCTTCGTCGGATTACCGCCTCAGCTCGATCGAAGCGCGACTGCGCACGAGCGGCACGTACCTTCCCGTCGCACACGCCGCGTGGGTGCAAACGGCAAGCGCGTGGGGAACCCACGCGGGATTTCCGCTCGCCTCGCTCGGGATCAACGTGCCCGGCCTCGCCGGTGACATCTCACTGGAGCGAGGCGTCTTCCTGCATCTGGGAATGACGCTCAATTACACCATGCAGGACCCGCCATCCGGTTTGAATGCTCCTCCCGGCACCACCTTCGTGATGAACGAGACCCGGCGTGTGCGCTTCTACCAACGCAATTACTACGACCATCCGGCATTCGGTGTCATCGCCCTCGTCACGCCGGCGCGAGGCCCACGCCCACCGGGCAGGTGAGCGCCTGCGAAAATCCCTCCTCGCGGCTCTGGCGCTCCTGCCGCTCTGTGCCGCCGGTGCTGATGTTGTATTCGCGGCCGCCCCGCCCAGGACCGGCATTGCCGCCGTGGTGGATGCAACGGTCGCGCCTCTGCGCGAGCAGTATCACATCGCGGGCATGGCGGTCGGCATCGTCGCCGGCGGCAAGTCCTACGTATTCAATTACGGCTTGGCGAACATTGCAGGTCGAAAGCCGGTAAACGACCGGACGCTCTTCGAGCTCGGCTCCATCAGCAAGACGTTCACCGCGACGCTGGCTTCCTATGCCGAAGTCAAAGGTCGTCTTTCCCTGGCCGATCCCGTCGGCAAGTACCTCGGCTCACTCCGAGGCAGCAGATTCGGCGATGTCACCCTGCTGGAGCTCGGCACGCACACGCCCGGAGGACTTCCGCTGCAGGTGCCGGGCGTCATTCACGACAACGATCAGTTGCTGCAATATTTCCGACGCTGGCGCCCTGCCCACCAGCCCGGAACGTACCGTACCTACAACAATCCGGGAATCGGTACACTAGGCCTCATCACGGCGAAAAGCATGAGCGCCCGCTTCGAGAATCTCATGGAGCGGCGGCTGCTGCCGGCTCTGGGCATGCGCAACACCTATCTCAATGTCCCCGCAGGCAGAATGTCGGATTATGCCGAAGGCTATGTGGGTGCAGGTACGCCCGTGCGCATGAAAGCCCGTGTCCTGTGGCAGGAGGCATATGGAATCAGGAGCACGGCCGCCGACATGACGCGATTTCTGCAAGCCAACCTCGGCCTGGCTGCGCTCGACCCGCAGCTGCGGCGCGCCATCCTGGCCACGCATACCGGCTACTTCCAGGCAGGCCCGATGACCCAGGACCTGATCTGGGAACAGTACCCCTACCCCGTGGCGCTGCAGCAGCTGTTGGCAGGCAATTCCGACGCGATGCTCTTCGAGGCCTCGCCGGTGACCCGGCTGTCGCCGCCCGAGCAGCCACGACAGGATGTCTGGGTCAACAAGACAGGCTCGACCGACGGCTTCGGCGCTTACATCGCCTTCATCCCGGCAAAGCGACTGGGGATCGTCATCCTCGCCAACCGAAGCTACCCGATTCCCGCGCGGGTCACCGCCGCATACCGCATCCTCACCGCGCTCGCCCGCGCGGACTCCGGGGCCACTCAGTGAGAACGCCATCGGTCGGTGCCCTGATCCTGGGGATCGTTCCGTTCGTCGCCATGTGCTTCACCGTCCCGCTGTGGGACCGCGTGCAGCCGCTCGTGCTCGGGCTGCCGTTCAATCTCTTCTGGCTGATCCTCTGGATCGTGCTCACCCCCTGCTGCATCTGGGGCGCGTACCGTCTCGAAAGCAGGGCCGACGCACCCGCGGGCCGCGGGCCATGACTTCAGCCGCGAGCGCCCTCACGGTCCTGATTGCCATCGTGGCGTTCGGCACTTTGGTCGGCTTCCTCGCCGGATCCCGCCAGCGAATGGATCTGGAGCAATGGACCGTCGGCGGACGGGGCTTCGGGATCGTGCTCGTCTTCCTGCTGATGGCCGGCGAGATCTACACCACCTTCGCGTTCCTCGGCGTGAGCGGTTGGGCATACAGCCGCGGCGGCCCCGTCCTGTATGTGCTGGCGTATCTCTCGCTCGCCTACACCGCTTCGTTCTTCATCCTGCCGCAGCTCTGGGAGGTCGGCCGCCAACACCGGCTGCAGACGCAGCCGGATTTCTTCAACATCCGCTACGGCAACCGCTATCTCGCGGGATTCGTCTGCGTGGTCGGCATCCTTGCATTCATTCCCTATCTGCAGCTGCAGCTGGATGGCGTCGGCATCATCGTATCCGTGGCCAGCTTCGGCCACATCGGGCGTGTACCGGCGATGACGGTCACCGTCGGCCTGGTCATTGCCTTCGTGTTCGCGAATGGCGTGCGTGCAGTCGCGTGGGTGAGCGTCGTCAAGGATTTCCTGATGATCATTGCCGCGGTTGCCATCGGTGTCGGCATACCGCTGGCGCATTTCGGCGGCATAGGGCCCATGTTCGTCGCGCTCGCGCATGCGCAGCCGCAGCACCTGACGATGCCCGGCGCCACGCCGAATCTCGGCCACTCCTGGTATATCTCGACCGTTCTCCTGACCACTCTCGGCTTTTACATGTGGCCGCACATGTTCAGTGCGACGTTCACGGCCAAGAGCGCTGATACGCTGCGACGCAATGCCATCGTCATGCCGCTCTACACGCTCACGCTCGCCCTGGTGTTCTTTGCCGGTTTCGCGACCGTCCTCATCCTGCCGCACCTCAAGAACGGCGATCTGGCGCTCCTGACAGTGGTCAGCCAGACTTTTCCGGCGTGGTTCCTCGGCGTGATCGGCGGGGCAGGCGCTCTGACGGCGATGGTGCCGGCAGCCATCCTTCTGCTCACGGGCGCGACGCTCTTCGCCAAGAACCTGTACCGACCCATCTTCGCGCCAGCGATGAGCGACGATGCGGTCGCCCGTCTCGCGCGCGTCATGGTCATCCTGATGGGCGGCATCAGCCTGGCGCTCGCGATCCACGGCTCGAGCACCCTGGTTTCGCTGTTGCTCACGGGCTATGCGATGGTGACGCAGTGCTTTCCCGGCGTCGTGCTCGGCCTCTACTGGAGGCGAGCGACGGGCCCCGGAGTCTTCAGCGGCATCGTGGTCGGAGTGCTCACGGCGGTGCTGCTGATGTCAGCTCACCTGGATCCTGTGTTGGGGCTGAACGCTGGATTCTTCGCCCTGTGCCTCAACTTCGTGGTCACGGTTGCCGTCAGTCTCGCCACTCCGGCAAGAGCCGCCGCAGTCGTGCCAGAGCCCACCTGAGGCGCCAGCGTCCTTCGGGGGCACGCCGCTGCCACCTCTGCGACTGACCGGCGCCGGACACCGTACGCTCGCGGACTCGTCCGCGGACACGTGCGGACACAGGCGCCGCAATAAATAATCTCATCGAAACAACGACTTAGCCGCGCAGCACGGTTGGCATGGGGCTTGCCTTATACATAGCGTGGAAGCCCTGATCGAGAGAGAAAACATGTTCGACCGTACCAACCGTTTCGACAAATCCGCATCTAACGGGACATGCACTGCCACAGTCACGTACGTGCACTTCGGACGGAACCGCAATACAGGAGAGCTCATCATGAACCGCATTCAGAAAGCAGTCGCCGCCGCCATCGCCCTCACCATCACTGCGCTCGGCGCGGCGTTCGTCACCGCACCCATGGCGCTCGCCGACATGCAGCCGGCCGCGTCCCATCATGTGTCCCTCGCCTACGCACAGCCCGCCAGCTCGACGCACGCGTTGGGCTCGCGGCAGGGCTGAGGGCCGCCGCCGGTGGCCGCGGATCAGCGGGCTCGGAGAAAGCTCACGCAGCGCTCTTCGAGCCCCGCTCCCCGCTCATCGGCTCGGCATGCAGCACCGCCGTCATGGCATTCCGGTCCTCCTCTGCCGCCGGCTCCACTCTAAAACCCACTCTCGTGCGCCCCCCATACGGTCAGCGGAAGTTCGTGGCATTATGGAGCATATTCGCCCGCTGAGGAATGGTCATGTTGGTCGTGTTGGGTGGCTTGCCGGGTACGGGCAAAACGACGATCGCCCGGCGGCTCGCCGCGCGGTGGTCCGCAATCTACCTGCGCATCGATGCAATCGAGCAGGCGATTCGGCGCGCTGGGACGCTCGCCGCCGACATCGGCCCCACCGGTTATTTCGTGGCCAACGCCCTGGCGGCGTCCAATCTGCTGAACGGTCTGCCCGTCATCGCGGATTGTGTCAATCCGGTCCGCGAGAGCCGTGAGGGCTGGCGGGCGACCGCGGCCCAGGTACGTTCGCGGATCGTCGAAATCGAAGTGGTCTGTTCCGACGCCGCGGAGCATCGTCGCCGGGTCGAGACGCGGGAACCGGATATCGAAGGCCTCGTCCTGCCTACCTGGCGGCAGGTCGAGGAAACCGACTATGCGCCCTGGGAAGAGCCGCATCTGGTGCTCGATACCGTCAGCCTGACGCCGGATGAAGCGATAGCCGTCATCGAGGAACACATGGCGGCGTGAGCCGCCAGGGGCGGCCGGCTTGGGGCGCCCGACTGGCCCCCGGATGGGTCGGTCCGGCCGTCACAGCGTCAGGCCTCTCACGCGGAAGAGCACCCGATCGAGCCGCCGTCCGTTCGCATCCTCGAGCGTGAGGTAGTAGATCCCGGGTCTGGGCTGCCACAACAAGTTACGCCCGGCAGAACCGAGCAAGCGATCGTTCAGCATCAGCATCATTCCCGGACGCGCCCCGCGCACGGCAATCAACACTTTCTGGTGTCCCGATGGAATGTCGGGATCGATTGCGATGATCATGCCGTTGGCGGGACTTTCTATGCTCGGCCGCACGGTGGCCGGCACAACCGCCACCTGCGCATCCGCTGGCGTCGTACCCTCGAGATACCACTCGCGGCGCGGCGGCTCGACCGGCGGCGAGAAGCTCGTGAGCTGCGCCGTGACGCCCGCCGGGGGTGTCGGCTCGGTGGATACGAGGTCACGCTGCAGCTCGGCCATGATGTCATGCCAGATCGGAGCCGCGCCGGAGACGCCACTGACGTCGCGCATGGAATCCCCGTCATAGTTGCCGACCCACACCGCGACGGTGAAGTGCCGCGAGAACCCGACGCACCAGTTGTCGCGCATGTCCTCGCTCGTGCCGGTCTTCACCGCCGTCCAGAAGTTGGTGTCCAGGTGGCTGTCCAGGCCGAACGTCACGCTGCGCGCCGCGGGGTCACCGAGTATATCGTCGACGATAAAAGTCGCATCGGACGCAAGCAGCCTGCGGGAGCCATCCTGAGCGGCATCGGGCGTGAGGCGCAGGGGCGACCATTCGCCGCCGCGGGCCAATGCCCGATAGGCCTGCGCCTGCTGCCACACCGTGACTTCAGCCGAGCCGAGCGCGAGCGAATAACCGTAGTAATTGCCCTCCCGCGTGATCCCGCTGTAGCCCAGGGCGTTCAGACGATCGCGGAAGACTTCCACGCCGGTGAGCACGAGGGTGCGCACCGCCGGCACGTTGAGCGAGCTGGCGAGCGCGGTCCGCACGCTCACCAACCCCTGGAAGTCATGGTCGTAATCCTGCGGGATGTAGACCCCGCTCGCAGTATCGAGGCTGAGTGGCGAGTCGGCCAGCAATGACGCCGCGGTGAGATACCGCCGCTCCAGCGCCAGCTCATAGAGAAAGGGCTTCAGCGTCGACCCGGCCTGCCGGGGCGCCCGCACACCGTCCACCTCGAATGCATGGGAGTCCGGCGCAGCCGAGCTCACGTAGGCCAGCACTTCGCCCGTGGCGTTGTCGACCACCAGCGCGGCGCCGTCGCGCACATTGCGGTCCGACAGCGCGCTGATGTGGCTGCGCACGATGTCGCGGGTCAGACGTTGGGTCCGGGCGTCGAGACTGGTACGCAACCGCTGCCCCGGCTGCCTCAGCAGCTCGCGAGCGAGTTGCGGCGCAAGCGAGTCGCTCGTCATCACTGCATTCGATGCGAGCATCTCGTGCGCAGCCATACCAACCGCCGCGCAATGGACAGCGGGAAGCAGCTCTTTCCCGCGCGCGCAGGCGCGCGAAATGACCCTTTGCGGGGTGGCGCCGGGATCGGGAAGCAGTGCCGCCAGCACGAGGCTCTCCGGAATGGACAGGCCGGACGGCGTCTTGCCGGCCAGCTGTGCCGCCGCGGCACCAATCCCCTGGAGCTCGCCCTTGTAGCCGAGGAGGTTGAGGTAAGCCTCCAGGATTTGCGGCTTGGTCCAGGACCGCTCGAGCGCCAGCGCCATGCGCGCCTGCTGCACCTTCTCCGGCCATTGCGCCCAGCCGCGATCGGCCTTGCGGCCCCGCAGCAGCGTCGCCAGCTGCATCGTGATCGTGCTGGCCCCCCGCCGATGCCGTTCGATCAGCCCGTCGCGTACGGCGCCGGCCACGCTTCGCCATTCAACTCCGTGGTGATGCCGGAAATCGCGGTCCTCGCCTTCGATGATGGCGTTGACCAGCGCCGGCGAGATGTCGCAGAGCGGTATCCATGCAAGCCGCCGCACGTCGTATCGGATGCGCCGTGAAGCGATCACCACACCGTTGCGATCCAGCAGCCACGCGTCCGACGGCACGTAGGCGGCCCTCACCGCCGCATAGCTCGGGACTCGCGCCGGCCAGAGCAAGGTGAATGCGAGCACCCCCAGCGCGGCTACACCGGCCGCACCGGCGCCGACAGCCGCCATGCGGCGCAGAGCGGCTCGTCCGCCCGAGGAGGTCACGGAGCTCATCGGACGGCACGCCCCGATTGCACAGTAACGCCGGCATTCGGCAACTCCCCGAACATTTCCGGCGCGTACATCGCCTCGACTCGCGTGGCCGGCAGCTGGAACGTGCCGGGGTTGTCGAAGCGCACCGTGTATTCGACACTCCAGTGACCCTTGGGAACGAGCTCGTAGTAGGCGCGATAGCCGTCGAACCGCCGCTCCTCGTAGGCGAGCCATGCCCAGCCGCCGCGCCGCTCGCCGCGAGTCAGCAGCTGCGACTGGCCCCCCAGGCCGCTGCCGAGGATCGTGGCTCCCGCCGGGATGGGATCATCGACGACGACCCAGGTCATGTCCGACTGTGCTTCGAGCTCGAGGTGCACGCGCGCGACGTCGCCGCGCGTCCACACCCCCGGCCGGCTCTGCTCGATGGGCGTTACCGTGCGGGTGATCCTGAACCCGGTCGAAAGCGGCTGCCGCAGCGGAATGGCGGCCATGGCCCGTACCATCGCCCACGGCGCTCCGCTGCCCTGCTGTCGGATATCGAGAAGCCCCGGACCCTGCTGCCAGGGCAGGTTGCTCGTGGCCAGACTCTCCGTGCGCGGCCACGTCACGACCTGCCGCCGGCTGCCGTAACGCACGAGCGTGGCGCCGGCGACTGGAGTCGCCTCGAACCGCGCCGAGAATTTCTTCATGGCGAGCACGCCCCAGGCATTCGCGACGGTCGTATTCCAGTGCCCGTGCAGCTGCCGCCCCAGGGCGCCGCGCACCAGACGGGGCATGTCGTCACGCCACTGCGGCTGGTCGAGCGCGGCCAGGACCATGCGGTTCGCATTGGAGTCCGCGGAGATCATCAGCCACCAGAGCGCATCGGTGCGCTCGGTCGAGAAGCCCATGATGGTCCCCTGAAAATTGAGCCGCGCGCGCAGGATCCCGAATGCCTGGCTGCGCTTCTCGTCGGCCCGCGGGACATCGGGCGTGCGTTCGAGTATGCCGATCCAGTCGAGCAGCGCCGAGGTCGGCATGAGGTTGGGCTGCAGGGTGATGCTGTCCAGCATGTCAGGTTCCGCGGCGTCGTAGCGCGCCAGAGCGTCGATCGCCTGCAGCTTGCGGATCGAGAGGTCCGCCGTGGGGAGTGCCGAGTAGCGCACGATCCGCCCTGCGACGAAGCCGGCGAGCGCATGCAGCATGCGACTGCGATCGTCGGGATCGATCGGCCAGCCCGCCTCCTGCGCGATCGAAAGCACATACGCCGTCAACCCATCGTCACCCTCGAGCTCGTCAGTGGGGAAATACTTGAGCAGTCCGTCCGCGTCCATGTAGAGCGGCAGCCTCGCCATGACTGCCTCCCATTGCGGCCGGGACTGCAGGGCGATCGCTTCCGAGACCTGCTGCTCGAGACAGATGTAGGGGTAATAGCTCATGTATTCGCGAACCCCCTGCAGGCTGCCCGCGAGCCGCGGCTGCAGAGTGATCTGAAGTCCGCCGCGACCGGGTACGGCATCGTGCGGCCGCTCGACGGGAATCGTCAGGGGCGCCGTGAGCTGTGCGATGGTGGCCTGGTAGGTGCGCACCGGGTACGCCGGGATGGCGGTCTCGCTCACCTCGAGACGATCGTGCGCCGAGCCCCGGGTTGCGAGCGCGCTGACATCCCACTTGATCCTGTCCGCATCGAGCGGCGCCGCGGCGAGCCAGGTGAGATCGCGAGCCTGACCCGCGGCAAGCCGCACGGTCTGCGACCGTACGCCGCCGACGATGGCGCTGCTGACAGCCTGCACCCGTGCGTCGACCGGATGATCCGTCGTATTGCGCACCGTGAATGTGGCGGCGTAATGATCGCCCTGACGAACCAGCGGCGGCAATCCCGAGGTGAGGATCAGATCCTGCGTCGTATGAATCGTGGCGCCGCCGGTCCCGTAGAGTTGCGCGCCATCGTCCGCCACCGCGACGATGCGGAACGCCGACAGCGAGTCGTTCAGCGGGATCGTGACGCTGGCCTCGCCTCGCGCATTGAGCGCGATGCGCGGTTGCCAGAAGAGCAGGCTCTGGAAAAGCTCGCGCGCACGGCCCGGGGAGCGGCCGCCGCCGCCGCCGGCCGGTACCGCCTTGCGGCCGTAATGCCGTTTACCGACCACCTGCATCTGCGCAGTCGACGTCCATACCTCGAGGCCGCGCTGACCCATCATCGCCTGCAGCAACTTCCAACTCTCGTTCGGCGATAGATCGAGCAGTGCCTCGTCGACCGCCGCCACCGCGACCTCGGCGCCCGGCGGCAATGGGCCGCCATCGGCGCGCGCCACGTGAATGCGCACTGGCACGCGGTCGCGGACTTCGTAGATGCCGCGCGCCGGCTGCACCTGGACGTCGAGCCGGTGCGGGCGCCAGCCGACCTTGATCTGCGCGATCCCCAGCCGGTAGGCGGGCTTGGTCAGGTCCACCAGCGCCGTGACCTCCTCCTGCTGCGCCTTTTTGGCGATCCCCGGCTCCGCATGCGCGATCCGGCCGCGCACCGCCAACACGGAAACGAACACGTTGGGTGCATCCGCGGCAACGATCGGCACCTGGACGATGGGGTCCTTGCCCTGCAACGGGGTCACGAAGCTGCGCATCACCCCTTCGCGCTCGACGGTCACGAGCGCAGTGGCCTCGCGAAAGGGCATGCGCACCTGAAAGCGCGCAACATCACCGGCCTGGTACTCCTTCTTCTCGGGCAGCACGTCCATCCGATCGCCGCTCGTGCCTGCGAACCACCCGTCGCTGCCGTCGAAAACCCACATGGAGGTCGTCGCCCCGGCGGGATTGCCCTGCGCATCGCGTGTCTCGGCGCGCACGATGATCTCGCCGGACCCGCCGGGCGCGACCTCGCACGAGAGCAGGCCCTGCGCATTGGTTTGGCCGCTGCAGGTCGGCGTGAGCCGCCGCGTATCGCGAGTCGTCTCATAGGCATAGAAGCCGCCGATCAGGCGCTTGCGATAGGAGTAGGTGCTGGACTGATACAGCGACACGGACACCGGCTGATTCGCCACCGGCTTGCCATCGAGCCCCAGCGTGACGACCCGGAAGCGCAGCTGATCCGGGCTGCCGATCCAGCTCTCCGGGCGGATGCCGACGCTGATCGCAGCGGGAAGCAGCCGCACGGATCCCGAGGTCGTCATCAGCTCGCCGTTGGCATCGGCATATTCGAGCTCCGCGGTGAGGCGCGATGGCTGCTGCACGGTGGGCAGGTGCGCCAGCAGGAGACGCGCGGAGCCGTAACCGTCCAGGGTCAGCGGAATGGTGCGGGTCCGCGCCGTCTGTCCATTCGTCTCGTCGGGGTCGAAATCGAAATCCATCGGCCCCTGTCCGAGGCTGCTGATTCCCTCCGCGACCGGGTTGCCGCCAAACACATAGTCCGAATACCCGGAGAACTGCATGGGCTGCGGCTCCACCAGCGTGCGTACCTTCACCGGCAGGCCGCCGGCCCCACCGCCGGAGAGATAGGCAACATGGAGGTCGAGCGCGACCTCATGCGGTGCGACGAGCGGCCGCGGCGGTCCCACGAGGCTGCCCCGCATCGACGGCAGCCGGAACTGCTCGACCTTGAATTGCGCGCTCGGGTAGCGATCGTCGATCACCACGGCATAATCGCCGAGCTTGGCCTCCTCGGGGATCTTCCACTGCGAGGTGGCGACTCCATTCGCATCGAACATGGCATCCCAGGTGTATTCCTGACCGCTGCCCAGGTGGCGGATCGCGATCCTGTGCGCTCCCGCCGCTCCAGGCTGTATCGTCAGGCCGTCCGACACGTGCCGGCGCAGGAAGTGCTGCATCGAGACCGTCTCGCCCGCGCGATACAGCGTCCGATCGAGCACCGTCCGGTAGATGTTGGCCGTATATTCGCTGCCCACCGGCAGGCCGAATTCATACGGCCCGATGCCCTGGCTCCAGTTCGAATCCGTGAAGCTGAAGTCCCGCCCCGCCTTCGCCAGCACGAGCAGCGGATGATCCCACACGCAGTTGCCGGAGCCGACGGGCTCGCCCAGCGACGTGTCGACTCTCGCAGTGCCGTCGGCTCCCGTGTGGCCCCGCCAGAATGTGTGGCCGTCACAGAAATCGTTGATTGCGACCGTGGCTCCTACGACCGGCCGTCCGTTGCTGAGGCGCGTGACCCAGACAAGAGAGCTCTCCCGCCCCCAGAGAAAATGCACTGCGAGATCGGTGACCAGCGCGGACGTGGAGACATAGCGAGTGCGGTGACGCCCGAGCGTCGTGGCGCCCAGCTCCCGACTCGCCAGCTCCACCACGTAGAATCCCGGCTGCCCGAGCGGAATGCCGATCACCTCCTCCGGCCGCCGCCCGGCAGGCTTGGCGATCGTGAATGTCGTGGTCGCATCGCCGGTGCCGAACACCGACTCGCTGCCGGTGGTATCACGCCATACCTCGCGCGGGCGGCTCGTACCCTCCTCGGCTTGCGCCCACTCCTGATCGGCGAGTTTCGGCTTGAGTCCGCCGCGAATGTCGGCTTCATCGGCCGATACCCATTCGCCCTGGGGTTGGTTCGCCTTCTCGACCCGCGTCAACCAGCTCGCAATGGTGCTTGCGTCGGCATCGATGCGCAGGATGCTGCCCGGCAGCAGCGTTCGCCGGGCATCGAGTACCGGCTCGACATCCCGCAGAGTCACCGGCAACACTCCGCCCTCGGCCGCCTCCAGGATGCCAAAGGTGCCCGGGAACTTCGCCAGCGGCGGATCGGCATCGATGCGCAACCAGAGCGGGAAACGAGCGGCGTTCTCGAGCTTGCGCCCGGAATCGTCGACGAGACCGGCCGGAAGCTGCACGGTGACGACGGTCATCTCCGGGAAAGGCGCGGGGAACGTCACTTCCTCCAGCGTCGGAATCTGTTCGTTGGCGGGCGCGGCAGGCGGCAGCAGCCTTCCGTCCGTCGTCCTGATGCGGATCGCCAGCGCCAGCGCGCGCGGCACCGGCGCGGTGAAGGTCACCGAGACAGGTTGCACCGGGACACAGCCCGCGCGCGGGTTGGCACGAGTGCATTCCACCTGCGCGATGAATGCGGGCCGCACCCGGAAAGCGAGCTGCTGATCCTCTCGGGTGGGCAGCCCGGAGAGCGAGCGGACGCCGATACCCCAGTGAAGCAGCACGCGCGTTCCTGGAGGCAACCGGCGGGCGCATTGCAGGACGGTGATCAGCGCTTCCCGCTGTTCCATGTTCCGGTCCCGAGCGCGCATGTGCGACACCAGGCCGTTCTTCCACAGAAGCCAGAAATAGTCATAGCCGAGCAGGCGCCGCTCCGCGAGGATCCGCTGCCGCTGCGCGCCCACGAGCACGCGGACGGGGATACGCTCCGCAAGTCCGTCCACCGCGCAATACGCATGCGCCTCGATCGAAGCCTGCCGCGCCTGGGCATCGAGGCGCAGCAGAAAGACCTGCTCCTCGTCGATCTCGGCCCAGCCATCGCGCGGCAGTGAGCCCACGATCGCCGGTCCTCCGGTCTCGAAGCCAAACCTCCTGCGACCCGCGAGCGGCGTCCCGCCCAGTGACTTCAGGTCCGGCTTCAGGGTGAAGCGGCAGCGGACGCCGGCATCGAGGTCGGCGTCGAAATCGAAAACCCAATCCCGCGTGTCCGCCCATCGGCCCTTGCCGCGCGCCGGACAGCTCACCGTGAAGGGATCGGCGAGACGTGGATCGCCCAGCGCGACCATCGAGTCGCTGAAGCGAGCCACGACCTGCCGCACCTGGCGCACATAGCCCTGGGGCGAGAAGTATTCCACCCGGGGCGTTGCAGGCGCCGCGGGCGCCACCGGCTCGCCGGCGGCCACGGACTTGTTGCCAGCCGAAGCCTGACCCGCACCCGGGAGCAGCAACGCAACGAGGGACCCGAGAGCGGCGAAGAGGCGTACGAGACCAGGGGTGGATCGCATGTGTGCTCCAAACCAACTCAGCGCCACCCTACTTCACCCGCGGATTGTGGCGTGTGCCCAGCCGGAAAATGGCGAATTCTGGCTTCGCTTGACTCCCCCCGGGTCGTCGCGCTACTAGTCGATAAACCGCCTGACCAGGAGCCCTCGATGTCCCTGCAGCTTTTCCTGCACCCGCTGTCCTCGTACTGCCACAAGGTGCTGATCGCGCTCTACGAGAACGAGACCCCGTTCGAAGTGAAGCGGATCGACGATCCGGCGGTCGCCGCCGAATATGCGCAGCTGTCGCCGCTCAGGCGGTTTCCGATCCTGCGCGACGTCGAGCGCAACCAGGTCATCCCGGAATCGACGATCATCATCGAGTATCTGCAGACCTACTTTCCCGGCAGAACGAAGCTGGTCCCCGACGACCCCAGGCTTGCCTGGCAGGTGCGCCTGCGTGACCGGTTCTTCGACAATTACCTGCACACGCCCATGCAGAAATTCGCGGGCGACCACATGCGCCCGCAAGACAAAAGGGACGCCTACGGTGTGGACGAGGCCAGGGCAGTGTTCACGAAGGCGCTTACCCTGGTCGATGCCGAGATGGCCGGCCGGACCTGGGCCATGGGCGATGCCTTCACCATGGCCGACTGCTCGGCGGCCCCCACGATCTTCTACGGTGACCGCTTCTACGGACCCTTCCGCGAGTCGCATCCCAACGCGCTCGCCTACCTCGACCGCCTGATGGCACGCCCGGCATACGCGCGTGCATTGGAAGAGGCCAAGCCTTTCATGCACCTCTTGCCGAAATAGCCGTGGGGATGTCCGGGCGGGACGCCGCGCGATCCCGATCGGACGCCTCTGACACTGGGCGACCGCGCCGCCGCCGGCACTATGTCGACGGTTGCTGCCCTGGCGTTTCCGCGGAAACGCCCGCGGCGCTCCTTTCGGCGCGTCTCTCCCGGAAGAAGAGACTGTCGATGGCGATCTGATAATCCATCGCCTCGCCGGTCCATCGTGTAGTTGCGGTGCGGCAGTCTATAGTGAGGCCCCTCCGACAATTTCCGGCGGCGATCTCCCGCCAGTCGGCGAGCGGCAGAGAGTGCCCCGATGCAACGCTCTCGAACGTCTCGCCGTCCGGTTTGCAAAAGCGCAGTGCCCCGTCGTCGAGCACTTTGATGGCTACACGACCTTCGTGGACTTGTCGGTGGTGGAAGCGGCAGAGACAGACGAGGTTGGAGGGTTTCGTCTCGCCACCGTGTGCCCAGTGACGGATGTGATGTGCGTCCACATAACGCGTGTTTGGGCATCCTGGAAAGCGGCATCCGCGGTCGCGCGCGTGAAGGCGAGCTCCAGTTCCGTTCGCGCGAAGCTCAGAATCCGTCAGTGCGGCTCCCCCGCCGACCTCTCCCGGCTCGCCCACGCTCTGCCATTGCGCATGTCCAGGCTCAGGATCATCTGTTTGAGGAAGGCCGGATCGAGCTGCCCGTCATAGATCATGTCCCGTGCAGCCACCTTGACGGGAACCCGTCCCAGGCCGATCACATCGAGCTCGTACGGTTGCGTCCCGTGCTCGGGTAACGAGATGCCGATCTGTTGCTGCGCCGTCGGGGCGAGAAACACCGGGCCGTTGTTGCCGCTGTCGACCTCCAGCCACAGGGTGCCGGTCTTCGCCCGAACTTCGATGAAGGGGTCCACGTCTCCGCCCGCACCGCGCGCGAAGCGCACATGGATGGGACGCATGTGCCGGATCCGCCGGGCGAGACTGCGGCGCGTCTCCACGATGACCCGGTCATGGGCCAGGTCGAGTGTGATTGCCCGCCCGTCGAAAGAGGACAGGCCCACGAGCCCACCGACCGGCGGCGCGCCACTGCCCAACAGTTTGTTGAGGTCGAAGACCGTCACTTCGCCCCGGACCTGATAGCCGTCCAGGCCGAGCGTCACCGGCCCACAGCGCGGTGTTGTGATCTTGCCACCATCGGCCCGGAACCCGGTGACCTGCCCGAACGGAACGCAGCCCGCGAGCTTGACCTGATCGGGTGTAAGGACCGTGAATCCCGCGCCGGTGTCGAAGATGAATGGACTCGTGCGGCCCGAAACGCTCACATCAATGGTCCGCAGGTCCGTTCCTGCGTAGGGGTGGAGAGTCAGTTCGATCGGAGCGTCAGCACCGAAGTCACAGCCACAGAGCAGGCACAACATACCTGCAGCGAGCAGGCCGGCGGCGAGCAGGCAACTGAGATTGCGCGACAAATGTCACCTGCCGGGAGCTGTGACGGGTCAGGCGATCATACTCGCGATCGCTTACCGGCGGCCAGCCGAGCGGCGAGCAGCCGGTGGCAGCGATTTAGGCGAAGTCCCGCTCTTCGGCGGTCACGATGCTGTTCTTGCCCGTTTTCTTGGCGCGCTTCAGTGCCGCGCGGCAGCCGTTGAGCAACGCCTCGAGCGGCATGCTGCGATCGGGAACCAGGCTCGCGACGCCGGCACTGATGGTGACGTAGCGGCCACTGCCGTTGCGCGGATGATGGATCAACAGATCGCGCACGCGCTGCGCGACGACTTGCGCATACTGCGGCGCCTTCTGCGCTGCATCACCCTGCGTCAGTACCGCAAGCGTGCCTCCTTCCCAACGGCCGACGAGGTCGCCGCCGCGACGATAGGAAGCGCCGATGACGCGCGCGACGCGCCGGATGCACGCATCGCCGGCGCTCTTGTCGAAGGTGTCGTTGTATGTGGCGAGGTCGTCGATGTCGAAGAGAGTCAGGCCGATCTCATGGGAGTCGCGTTGCGCGAGCACCCAATCGCGTTGCAGCAGCTCTTCGAAGTAAGCCCGCGAGTGCAGTCCCGTCAGGCGGTCCTCGCGCAGCCATGAGGGCAGGCCGCCCGGAGTTGCCTTCTCGCCATCCTTCAGCCGCTGGCTGGCATCGCGATAGTAACCGATGAAATGAGTCAGCTTGCCGGCGGCATCGTGCACCGGCTGGATCACCACCTCATTCCAGAAGAGCGAGCCGTCGGGACGGTAGTTGCGCATCAACACGCGCGCGGGCTCGCCGCGCTCCACCGCCTCGCGCATGCGCTGGCGGCCGTCCTGCTCGCGGTCATTCCCCTGCAGGATGCGCAGGTTCTTGCCCAACAGGGCATCGACCGCATGGCCGCTCATGACCGCGAAAGCCGCGTTGGCGTAGATGACCGGATGGTCGGCAACCGTGGCATCGCAGACCACGACGCCCTCGGGCGCGCCGTCCACGACCGTGCGCCAGGCTTCTGCCGACCAGTTGTTCATGCTTTCCAGTCCATCATCGTCCCGAATCCAGTTTCAGCGCTGGAGCCGCCGCACATCGCTGCAGCCACTCCTGTGCTCTCGGCCATTCCGGGCGATTCTTGAGCTCCTGGGGGCTCCATTCGCCACGACCGTGGAGTCTGACGAGACGCAGACCCGAGGCCGGCTCGGGCTCCACCCGCAGACGATCCAGAAGCTCGATCACCGCCGCGCGCTGATTGCACACCGGCAGCATGTCGCAGCCTGCCGACAGTGCCCGCGTCGCCCGGGTCACGACATCCCCATACGCCGCCGCAGCCCCTCCCATCGACAGGTCGTCGGCGAACACTACCCCCTGAAAGCGCATCTCTCCGCGCAATACGTCGCGAATCCAGCGCGCCGACAGGCTGGCGGGGGCCTCGTCCACCGCCGGAAACAGGATGTGGGCCACCATGACGGCCGGCAGTCCGTTGGCGATCAGCCGGCGGTAGGGCGCCAGGTCGCCCGTCATGTCAGCCAGCTCCCGCCTGTCGACGGGCAGCGTCAGGTGGGAGTCCGCCACGACCGCGCCGTGGCCGGGAAAGTGCTTGGCGGTAGCGGCCATCCCGGCGTCCCGCATCCCGTGCGCGTAGGCCGTGGCCAGCGCTCCGACGGCGTCGGAATCGGCATGGAAGGCGCGATCCGTGATGAAACTCACACCGTAATCGATGTCGACGCAGGGCGCGAACGACAGGTCGACCCCGCGCGCGCGCAGCTCCGCGGCCATGAGCCAACCCATGCTCCGAGCCAACTCGAGCCCGGCGCGCGCGTTGACGTCGTATTCGTGGCCGATGCGCCGCGGCGACGGCAAAACGGAGAACCCGGCGCGGAAGCGCTGCACGCGGCCGCCCTCGTGATCCACCCCGACGATCAGGCGCGGGTTGCGGACGGCGTGGACTTCCGCGACCAACGCCGCCAGCTGCTCCGGATCGGCGTAGTTGCGTGTGAACAGGATCACACCGCCCACGAGGGGATGCCGCAGCATCTCCCGTTCCTCGGCCGTCATGGAAGTCCCTTCCAGATCGATCATGAGGGGCCCGAGCGTCATGGCCGTGTCAGCAGCGCCATCGATTCGACGTGCGCGGTATGGGGGAACATGTCGACGACTCCGGCGGATTCGAGGGTATAACCGTGCTCGTGCACCAGAATGCCGAGGTCTCTGGCGAGGCTGCCCGGATGACAGGAGACGTATACGATACGCCGCGGCGCAGGGTGGGGATTCGGCCCCGCCGGCCGGGCGACGGCGGCCAGCAGCTCGGCCGGGGCACCGACGCGCGGCGGGTCGAGGAGGACGTGAGTGTAGGGCTCACGCAGCCACACGGGCGTCGGCTCCGCCGGCTTCGACAGGTCGCCGACGTGAAACTCCACGTTGGAAATTGCGTTGCGCCGCGCGTTTTCACGCGCCCGCGTCACCAGCCCCGCCTCGCCTTCCACTCCCACGACATGCCCGGCGGACCGGGCGAGCGCGAGCGTGAAGTTGCCGAGCCCGCAGTAGAGGTCGAGCACTCTCGATTCGGGGGTGGGCGCCAGAAGCTCGAGGGCGCGCGCCACCAGCGCCTGATTCAGGGGCCCGTTCACCTGCACGAAGTCCGTCGGCGCGAACTCGAGCGTGACATCGAATGCCGGCAGTCTGTAGTGCAGGGAGGACTCGCCGCCCGTCAGCTCCGCGACCGAATCGAGCCCCCCGGTCTGCAGATACAGGCGTACCCCGTGTTGCGCGGCAAAGTCGCGCAGCTTGTCGCGGTCCTCGTCGCTCGGTGTTCGCAACACGCGCAGAACCAGCGCCGTGGCGTTGTCCGCCACCGCCACTTCGATCTGCGGCACATGCTGACGGATCTCCAGGGCTCCCAAAAGCTCCGCGAGCGGCTGCACCAGCGCTCCCACCGGAGCTGCGAGAACATCGCAGTGGTCAACATCGGCGACATACGGCGCCAGACGCTCGCGAAAACCGACGACCACCTTCCCCTTTTTCGGCACGTGCTTCGCGCCGAGCCGTGCCCGACGGCGGTATCCCCAAACAGGCCCGCGCAACGGCGGCAGCCAGCTGCGGCACTCTACGCGAGCCACCCGCTCCAGATTGTCCCGCAGCTGCTTCTCCTTGAGGGCCAGCTGCGCCTCCGGCGCAAGATGCTGCAGCGCACAGCCGCCACAAACGCCAAAATGGGCACATCGCGGCTGCACCCGCTCCGCGGCGGGCCGCAGCACTTCCAACAGCCTGCCTTCATCGTGCTGGCGATGCTTGCGCGTACGCTCGAAGGTCACCCTTTCACCGGGAAGCGCGCCCGCGACGAAGACCGTCTTGCCCGCCCGGACGACGCCTTCGCCCTCGTGCGTCAGCGCCGCCACTTCCGCGGTTTCCGGCTCGGCGCGGCGGGCGCCGGCCCGGATGGCCGTGCCGCTCACGGAGTACCTTCCCATGCGTGCAGGAATTCCGCGAAATGCGGCTCCTTGCCCGCGCGCAGCAATGCTTTCACCCTCTCGAGCTCCTCGGCGTACCTTTCCCGCGTCAGTCGGCCCCGCAACAGCTCGAAGCGCAGGTACACCAGGTATGTGTTGAGCACGTCCGTCTCGCAATAGCGCCGGATCCCGACCAGGTTGCCCTCGAGGTACGCATCCCATACCTGCGCACCCGAGAATCCCAACTTCCCGGGCAGCCCGAGCAGGCAGGCGACGTTCGCCAGCGACACGCGCCCGCGCACCTGGAACCCCGACAAGACGTCCATCAGGTCGATGTGCCGCCAGTGGAACCGCCCGAGGTAGTTGTTGTGGCGGAACGCCTGATCACCATCGCCCGTCTCCCAGTAGCGCGGCGCCTGTACCCCGGCCAGGAGGCTGCGATAGTTGAGCACCGGCAGATCGAACCCGCTGCCGTTCCATGACACGAGGTCCGGCGAGAACCGCTCGACGCCATCGAAGAAGCGCTCGATGAGCTCCGCCTCCGGTGACGCCAGGTCGCCCAGGCTCCACACTTTCAGCCCATCGCGGCTGCGCAGCACGCACGAGATCGCGACCACCCGATGCTGCTCGAGCGGCAGGAATTCGCCGCCCGAGTCCTGGCGCCGCAGGGCGAACATCGCCTTGGCGACCTCCGCATCCGCCAGTCCGTCCAGTCCGTACAGGCGCCGTCCCAGCGCCACATCCGGCACCGTCTCGATATCGAACACCAGACAGTTCATGACGGCGAGCCCGCCTTCATCAGCACGGCAACCGCCACGACCAGCCCGGCCTCGTCGGTCAGCGTGACGTGTCCATCCCCAACTCCCAGGCCGCGGCGCACCCGCTCGCCACGCTCCGAGAACACCACTTCCGGCTTGCCCCAGGCGTTCTGCACCACCCCTACATCCCGGATCCAGACGCCGTGCGAGAATCCGGTCCCCATCGCCTTGACGATCGCCTCCTTGGCCGCGAAGCGCATGGCGATGAAGCGCTCCGGCCGGCGGGTCCCGGCGAGCTGCGCCTGTTCCTGCGGCATCAGCAGGCGCTCGATGAAGTGCATGCCGAAGCGCTCCAGCGTATCCCCGATCCGCTTCACCTCGAGGACGTCGACTCCGATGCCGTAGATCATGCGCGCGCCGCCGTCATCAGCGCCTTCATGTCGCGCACCGCCGCCGCAAGCCCATCGAACACCGCGCGCGAGACGATCGCGTGTCCGATGTTGAGCTCGACGATCTCCCGGATCGACGCCACCGGCTGCACGTTGTGATAATTCAGCCCATGGCCGGCATGCACCTCGAGCCCCAGCCCCGCGCCCAGGCGTGCGCATCGGACCAGCCGTTGCAGCTCCGTAGCCTTCGCCGCCCCCGTGGCCTCGGCATAAGCCCCCGTATGCAACTCGATCGCCGGCGCGCCGATCCGCGCCGCCGCCTCCACCTGCCGGGCGTCCGGATCGATGAAGAGCGACACCCTGACGCCCTGTCCGACGAGCCTTGCCGTAGCCTCCTTCATCCGGGCTTCCTGTCCCGCCACATCCAGTCCGCCCTCGGTCGTCACCTCCTGCCGCTTCTCGGGCACGAAGCAACAATCGGCGGGCCGGATCTCCGCGGCGATCCGCAACATCTCGTCGGTGACCGCCATCTCGAGATTCATCTTGGTCTTCAACAGCCCATTCAGCGTCGCGACATCGAAGTCCTGAATGTGGCGCCGATCCTCCCGCAGGTGCAGCGTGACGCTGTCGGCCCCCGCCATCTCCGCGGCGAGGGCCGCCTGCACGGGATCCGGCTCCTTCCCTCGCCGCGCCTGGCGCAGGGTAGCCACGTGATCGATGTTCACACCGAGTGCAATGTACGAGTGAGCCAAGCCGCCTACTCCCGTGAAAAGGGCATTTTTGCGTACTGAGGGCTAGTTGCGCGACCCCCTGCGCGAGCGCACCGCCCGGGCCACCTTGCGGGTCGTCAGCTCCTGGCCCTCGAGCCTCTCGGCCAGTGCCGCCTGCAGCACTTTGCGCGCATCCTCGAGCGTACGCCCCTCCCCCAGCTCCTCGCGCGCCAGCGCCAGAAGCGAGCTCCCCGCGACCGCCTCGGCATCCCCTTCCCGCGCCGGGATCAGGCCCTGAGACGCCTGGAACCGATAGACCCCCGCGCCCTCGATGGCCTTGCCCGTCCGGGCCTCCGAGGTCAGATCCACCCCATACCCGACGGCCTCGAGCAACCGCTTCTCGAACACCCGCAGCACTGCCTCGACCCCGCCTCCCCTGCGCAGGCCGTCCAATGCCCGCCGGTAATCCTCGAACACCTCCGGCAGAGGATCATGCCGAGCCGTGAGCTTCAGCAGCAGCTCGTTGAGATAGAACCCCGCCATGAGGCTCCCCGGCGGCAGTGGCAGCGCGCTTTCCGCACCCTCCGCGCCTGTGAGCTGTCCCGCCTCCCGCCCGACATGAAAAGACAGCAGCAGCAGCTCGAACGGCTGCAGCACTCCGCCGAAACGCGGCTTGGCACCCCGCACCCCGCGCGCAAACAGCGTCAGCCGCCCGTGATCGCGCGTCAGCACCTCGAGAATCCGGCTGGTATCCCGGTAGGGCCGATGGTGCAGGATGTACCCTGGCGCGAGCGCAACGCGGCGGGGGTGCGCCGTCACCACCTGTCGCTTACTCCAGGCCTAGCTCGCGCAACGCCCGGGCGTTATCCGCCCAGTTCTCCCGCACCTTGACCCAGAGGTTGATGTGCAGCCGCCGCCCGAGCAGTCCGTTCAAGGTCAGTCGCGCCGCGGTCCCCACGCGCTTCAGCCGCGCACCCTTGGCGCCGATGACGATGGGCTTCTGGCCCTCGCGGTCCACCCAGATGGCCGCATCGACGGTCAGGATCCCGTCCTCCTCGGCGAGCTTCTCCACCTCCACCGCGATCCCGTAGGGCACCTCCTGATTGAGCTCCAGAGTCAGCTTCTCGCGGATCATCTCCGCGATCCGAAACTGAATGCCGCGGTCGGTGAGCTCCCCGTCCGGGAAGAGCGGCACCGAGACCGGCAGGTGGGCCGCGATCGCCGTCCGCAGGTCGTCGAGATTCTTCTGCTTGAGCGCCGAGATCGGCACCAGCGCCAGGAACGGATGCTGGCGGTCGAGCTCCTGCAGATACGGCAACAGCCGCTCGCGCGGCTTCACCCGATCCACTTTGTTGACCGCGACCAACACCGGCCGGCCGGCGCGCACGATCCGCTTCAGGACCTGCTCGTCCTCCGAATTCCAGACCAGCGCCTCCACGACGAACACGACGAGGTCCGCATCCTCCAGCGCCGCGGCCGCGGTGCGGTTCATCGCCTTGTTGAGCGCGCGGTGCGCCTGACTATGCAGCCCCGGCGTGTCGACGAACGCAATCTGCGCATTCGGCAGCTGCGCCAGCCCGAGAATGCGATGACGCGTCGTCTGCGGCCGCGGAGTGACGATGCTCAGCTTCTGTCCGACGAGCGCGTTGAGCAGTGTCGACTTGCCCACGTTCGGGCGTCCCACGAGCGCCGCGAAACCGCAGCGAAAATCGGCGGCAGGGTCAGTCACTCGGGTGGTCCACGGCTTTGTCCACGGCCGACAGTATGCGCTCGGCGGCCTCCTGCTCGGCACGTCTTCGGCTCGTGCCGCAGCCGGTGTCCGAGAGCCGCAGCGCCGGTACCTCGCAGCTCACGTGGAAGGTCTGCGCATGAGCTTCCCCCTCGATCCGCTCGACCTGGTACCGCGGCAGGCTGAGCCCCCGGGACTGCAGGTATTCCTGCAAACGCGTCTTGGCGTCCTTCAGCTCGTGCGCCGCCGGAAGCGCCGCGATCCGCGACTGGAAGAGGCGGCCGATTATGCTTTCGGCCGCAGCGAGCCCGCCGTCGAGGTATAGCGCCCCACAGACCGCCTCGAAGCCGTCCGCGAGGATGGACTGGCGGCGAAAGCCGCCGGTCTTGAGCTCGCCCGAGCCGAGCTGCAGCGCCTCGCCCAGCTCGAGCGACGCCGCCACCTCCGCCAGCGGCTCACCGCTCACGATGCGCGCCCGCAACCGGCTGAGATCCCCTTCGGTGGCGCCCGGGAATGCCGCATAGAGGCGGTGCGCGATGACGAGGTTGAGCACCGCATCGCCGAGGAACTCGAGGCGCTCGTTATTGGGGCCCGGCGCGCTGCGGTGGGTCAGGGCCGCCCGGAAGAGCGCGACGTCGCGCGGCTCGTAGCCGAGCTGGCCGCGCACCCAGCCGAGCGGCCAGTCCGAGCTGTTATCCACCGCCGGTCAGCATGACGTTCTTGTCGAACTGGACCTGCAGGGTGATGTGCAGGAAGAGCGGCGCCTGGTCGTAATAGGCCGCCTCGACGTGCCAGCCCTGGTTGTCGCGCGTGATGTTGATGTCCTTGACCGCGGGATAGTCCACGTTCTCGACATCGAAGCGCTTCTGCAGCGACTCGCGTATGGCCTCCGGCGTCGCCCCGCCGGTCTGATACTCGGTCTTCAGCTCATCGAGCGAGCGCGCGACCGCCATGTAGTTGAGGTAGACGGGCAGCAGACGGATGCCCGCATAGATGATGACCGCGAACGGGATGAGCAGTATCAACCATCCGATCGCCGTCACTCCACGTTGTCGCGAACGCATTGCTGGACCCCTGATTGCCTGTTACTCGATTTTTCGCCCGATCCGGCTCCAGATGGGGCCGCCGGAGCGCTGTGGATCCCAATTGAACCAGATGTAGGTCGCTTTGCCGACCAGGTTCGCATCCGGCACGAAGCCCCAGACGCGCCCGTCGTCGCTGTTGTCCCGATTATCGCCGATCATCAGGTACTGTCCCGGCGGGACCACCTTGGTCACCACTTCAGGCTCGATGAGAGGCTCCGCGCCCGGGGGCGGGGTACCCCCGCAGACGTAGCCGCGCGCATCGCTGCGCCGGCAGCCGGGCAGAGGATAAGGGGTGACTTCGAGCGGCACGGGACAGAGGAGGGCCTGGTGGGTATGCGTACCCAGATGCTCGACCGCGAGCTGCATGTTGATATAGCAGCCGTCGGTATAGGCGTTGGTGATCTTGAACGGTATCACCTTGCCATTGATGATGAGCCGGTCGTCGCGCACCGTCACATGATCGCCCGGAAGGCCGACGAGGCGCTTGATGTAGTTCTCAGAAGGGTCGAGCGGATAACGAAAAACGACCACGTCGCCGCGCTGCGGCCCGCTCGTGGCCAGGATCTTCCTGTTGGTGATCGGGAGCCGCAGGCCGTAGGAAAACTTGTCGACGACGATGAAGTCGCCGTCGAGCAGGGTCGGCATCATGGAGTCGGACGGGATGCGGAACGGCTCGAACACGAACGAGCGCAGCAGCAGGACCGCCAGGGCCACGGGAAAGAAGCTGCGCGCGTAGTCGACCGTCCCGGGCTCCGGGATGCTCATCGGATCCTTGCCCGCCGTCTTGGCCGCCGTGCGCCGGTGCCGGCGCAGCAGCCCGGCGTCCACGGCCCAGATGAGCCCGGTCACCGCCGATATGGCCACCAGCACGGCACTGAAGTCGAGCTGCTCCGCGACCAGCAGGCGCACCACCGCGGCACCGATCAGGATCGGCAGCACGTGGTAGGCGAGCGACATGAAGGGCGAATCGGCGACCGGCGCCGGCGCCGCGGCGATCTGCCGCCGCGGTCGCAGGAACCAGTCATCGACGATGCAGAGCAGGCCGACCGGCAATGCCAGCCAGGAGAGCACCAGGATGACCTGCATCAGAATGGGAGGCATCGCGCCGGCGCCCTACTTGTCGCCGATCTTCAGGACGGCGAGGAACGCCTCCTGCGGAATCTCGACCCGGCCCACCTGTTTCATGCGTTTCTTGCCTTCTTTCTGCTTCTCGAGGAGCTTGCGTTTGCGGCTGACATCGCCGCCGTAGCATTTGGCCAGCACGTTCTTGCGCAGGGCCTTCACGGTGGCGCGCGCGATCACGGCGCTGCCGATGGCCGCCTGCACGGCGACCTCGAACATCTGTCGCGGAATCAGCTCCTGCATCTTGTCGACCAGCTCGCGTCCGCGCTGATAGGCGCTCTCGCGATGCACGATGATCGACAGCGCATCGACCTTCTCGCCGTTGATGAGGATGTCCAGCTTGACGAGCGGCGCCGCCTCGAAGTGTGAGAACTCGTAATCGAACGACGCATAGCCGCGGCTGACCGACTTCAAGCGGTCGAAGAAGTCGAGCACCACCTCACCGAGCGGCAGCTCGTATTGCAGCGAGACCTGGCTGCCCAGGTACTGCATCTTTTTCTGCGTGCCCCGCTTGTCGTTGCACAGCTTCAACACCGCGCCGACATAATCGGGCGGTACCAGGATGTTGGCGACGATGATGGGCTCGCGGATCTCGTCGATCTCGTTGGTGGCCGGAAGCTTCGCGGGATTGTCGACGTAGGCCACGCCGCCATCGGTGCGCGCCACCTCGTACACCACCGTCGGGGCGCTGGTGACCAGCTCGAGCTCATATTCGCGCTCCAGGCGCTCCTGCACGATGTCCATGTGGAGCAGCCCGAGGAACCCGCAACGGAAGCCGAACCCGAGCGCGCCGGAGACCTCCGGCTCGTAATGCAGCGCCGAGTCGTTGAGCCGCAGTTTCGCGAGCGCATCGCGAAAGCTCTCGTAGTCCTCGGAGTTGACCGGGAAGAGCCCGGCGAACACGCGCGGCTTGATCTGCCGGAAACCCGGCAATGGCGCCGCCGCCGGCCGGCTGTCGAGCGTGATCGTGTCGCCGACCGGCGCGCCGTCGATCTCCTTGATGCCGGCAACGATGAAGCCGACATCGCCCGGCGACAGGATTTTCTCCACGACCGGCTTCGGCGTGAAGCGGCCGAGCCGATCGACGTTGAAAGCGCGACCCGTCGATACGACGCGGATCTTCTCGCCAGTCTTGACGCTGCCGTTGACGACGCGAACGAGCGAGACCACGCCGACATAGTTGTCGAACCAGGAGTCGATGATGAGCGCCTGCAGGGGGGCCTCGGGGTCGCCCTTGGGCGCCGGGATGCGGCGGATCAGCGTCTCCAGCAGCTCCGGAACGCCCTCGCCCGTCTTGGCGCTCACCCGCACGGCATCCTCGGCCTCGATGCCGATGATCTCCTCGATCTCGCGCGTCACCCGCACGGGATCGGCCGAGGGCAGGTCGATCTTGTTGATGACCGGCAGCACCTCCAGCCCCTGCTCGATCGCCGTGTAGCAGTTGGCGACGCTCTGCGCCTCCACGCCCTGGGAGGCATCGACCACGAGCAGCGCGCCGTCGCAAGCCGCGAGCGACCGGGACACCTCGTACGAGAAGTCCACGTGCCCCGGGGTGTCGATCATATTGAGCTGGTAGCGCTCGCCGTCGCGCGCCTGGTAGAAGAGCGTGACGCTCTGCGCCTTGATGGTGATGCCGCGCTCGCGCTCCAGGTCCATGGAATCGAGGACCTGCGCCTGCATCTCGCGATCCTCGAGGCCGCCGCAGAGCTGAATCAGGCGGTCGGCAAGGGTCGACTTGCCGTGATCGACGTGCGCGATGATGGAGAAATTACGTATGAGCCGCATGAATCGGGGTCTGTCGCGTTGCTGCCGCGCCAGATGACCAGCGGCCGTCGCAATTATAGCAGTCAGCCCTTCCGCAGCAGGCGCTTCAGCTCATCGGCATCCAGGCGATGACGGCAGACCACCGTACCGTCGAGGAGCAGCACCGGCACCTCCAGTCCATAGCGACGCTTGAGGACCGGATCGGCATCGACGTCCACCACATCCAGGGGCGGCAGCGGCATCGCCCTTCGGAGCTCCTGCAGCTGCTCGAGCATCTGCTCGCAGAGGTGGCAGTCGCGCCGATGGACTACAGTAAGAATAGGGCTTGCTTTCAGCGCGGCGGCGGCGAATGGGCGAAAGGGCCGCCCGGCACTGGCGCCAGCGACGGCGGCGGCGGCGGCATGGAATCGGATGCCTTCTCCGCCTTGACCGAGTCGGCGATGAAACGCACGGTCTGCGGCGGTACTTCCCCGACGGCCGTCACCTTGTGACCATCCACCACGGTGGAGAAGGCGTACGAGGAGCCCACACGAGCCGACTCCGTGACCGTCTGGCCAGCGGTTGCCTCGACGTGCGTCTCGACGAAGACGGACACCGACGCCAGTCCGTCCGTGAAGACGAGATGATCGACAGGACCCGTCGAGCCAGGCATGGTCTGGGCGGCGCGCACGGTCATATGAAAACCTGGAGGAAGACGGTCCGCATTCCAGACGGTGGCGCTGGGGGTGACATGCTCGGCGCTGTGCGTGGCTGTGTCCTTGGGCGGCGCCGAGTCGTTGCTCAGCCACTGGAAGCCGGCGGTGGAGAGGCCGGGACGAAACGCCGAGTCCGGGATGTGGGAGCGGATCTTGAGATTGGCGAACACGACCTGCTCGATGACGTTCCCGTTGGCGTCACAGAGCTGCGTCTTCATTGGCATGGCCGTCGCATCATCGATCCAGAGGCGGTAGCCGTATCGGTACTGATCCCGCGGCATCACGGTGATGAGGTGCGTGCTGCGCCGGTTGAAGCGCATGCGGGCCACCTCTTTGATGTCGTAGAAGCGCGCGGTCTGGTCGTTGATCGCCGGAAAGCCGCCGAGGAGCGAGATTTTCGCCGGCGTGCGCTCCACCAGCACCACGCGCTTGTCGGGAAGGTAACAGGCGAGGCTGGCGCCGGTGCGGATGAACTCCCGCCCGGAGCCGTCCAGGGACACGAGCCGCTCGGAGACCGTGCCGTCCGCCACCCGGTGGATGATGCGCAGCATCTCTACCTTGCCGCCCTCCAGGTGGGCGAACGTGCCGTCATAGTTGAGCGTGGTGAGCGCGTGATTCATGCGCTCGAGCCACTTTGCGGGCTCGTCCGCGCTCGCTACGCCGGTCAGAGCCAGGGCGAGCACCAGCCAGCCGACGCGTTCGCTACTTCGGATTCGGGACCGCATTGCCTTGCACGCCTGGAGCTGGCTGATCCGACCCCCCGGGCGTGCTGGAGGTTCCCGGCTCACTCACCATCAGCGCGGAGAGCAGATTGCCGCGGCTGACGGGCCAGGAGTAGGCGCTGTGGGCCACCACGTAGTCGGCCAGCTCCGTGGCGGGTACCACCATCATCCGCCGCTGCGGCACGGGGGGCACCACGAAGCTGTCGGGCGCCGTGGCGCTCGTGTTCTGCAGGGCCGGCTGCCCGCCGGGGAGCGCGACAGTCGAGTTGGCAGCGACCATGGCGGGCACCCGTATATGCGACTCCCCGGGCAGAGCCTGCGAGCGCAGCCAGAAAATGGAGACCGCGGCCACCCCGGCCGCGAGGCCGGCACCCGCGAGCGGCTGCCACCAGCGGTACGCGCTTGCGCGGCCCGACACCTGCCCCGCCTCATCGGCGGCGAGCGCCGGCTCGCTGGAGAGGGCCGCGCTCACCCGCCCGGCCACGGGGCCTTCCAGGGTGACGCCCCGCTCCGCGCGAATGACCGCGCCGATCACGGCATAGCGGCCCCAACGCGCCTTGAGATCGCCGTCGCGGGAGAGCCGGCGGGCGAGCAGCTCGCACTCCGCGCCCGGCAGCTCGTTGTCGAACATGGCGGAAAGCTGGCTGTCGAGCTCCTCGTTCATCCCAACTCCTCCGCGCGGCCGAGGCCGCCTTCGAAGACTTCGCGCAGGCGCCGGTCGATGGCCTCGCGCGCCCGGAAGATGCGTGAGCGGACCGTGCCCACCGGGCACGACATGGCCGCCGCGATCTCCTCGTAGGAGAGGCCCTCGAGCTCGCGCAGCACGATGGCGGTACGCAGATCCTCGGGCAGTGAATCGATGGCGGCATTGACGGTGGAGCGGATCTCGTCCGTCAGCACCAGCCCCTCGGGAGTCTCGGGATCCCTCATTCGGCCTTGCATATCGTAGGACTCATCGCTATCGGAGCTGTTGCGGTCGACGTTGTATTCGATCGGGCTGCGGTCGCGCGACACGACGGCGTTCTTGGCGGTATTGATCGCGATCCGGTACAGCCAGGTGTAAAAGGCGCTGTCGCCGCGGAACTGCGGCAGCGCACGGTAGGCCTTGATGAAGGCCTCCTGGGCAATGTCCTCGGCTTCGGCCGGGTTGCGGACATAACGCATGACCAGCTTCACGAGTTTGTGCTGGTACTTGAGCACCAGCGCATCGAACGCCCCCTTGTCGCCGCGCTGCACGCGGCGGACCAGGCTTAGATCGCTTTCATCGGCGCTCATCGCGCCTTCCTCCCGGGAGTAAGGTCGCGGCACCGCGACCTGAATAGACCCTGATACAATTTGAAAGTTCAGGGTCCCCGCCACATCCGATTCAAGGGCTTTCGATCATGCCCGAAGTCGCGATGCGCGTCACGAGGGCCGCGATCTCGGGCTCCGGCGGCACCTCGCCGCCGAGAAAGTACCCGGCGAGCTCCGGATCCGGCCGCTCGAGCAGCCTGGCGAGGGTGCGGCGCTCGGCGGGACCGGCTTGCGGCAGCGCGGCGGTCGCGTAACGCCCGAGGAGAACGTCCAGCTCCTTCATGCCCCGCCGGCACCGCCAGAGGAGCGCCCGCGCCTCGCTGTCCACGCTGCCAGCTCAGCCCTGACGCTCGACCAGCATGCGCTTGATCTCGGCAATGGCCTTGGCCGGGTTCAAGTCCTTCGGGCACACGTCCGTGCAGTTCATGATGGTGTGGCAGCGGTAGAGCCGGAAGGGATCCTCGAGCTCATCGAGCCGCTCGCCCGTCGCTTCGTCGCGGCTGTCGATGATCCAGCGGTAGGCGGCAAGGAGCGCCGCCGGCCCGAGGAAGCGGTCGCTGTTCCACCAGTAGCTGGGGCACGCCGTCGAGCAGCACGCGCAGAGGATGCAGGCCGCCGGGCGATCGATCTTCTCCTGCTCGGCCTTAGACTGCAGCCGCTCACCGTCGGGGGGCGGCGGCGTATGGGTCACGAGCCACGGCTTCACCGACGCGTACTGGGCGTAGAAGTTGGTGAGATCGGGCACCAGATCCTTCACCACGGGCATGTGCGGCAGCGGATAGATGCGGATGTCGCCGCCGCCCAGATCCTCCATCGCCGTGGTGCACGCGAGGCGATTCATTCCGTCGATGTTCATCGCGCAGGAGCCACAGATGCCCTCGCGGCAGGAGCGACGGAACGTCAGCGACGAGTCGACGCTGGCTTTGATCTGGATCAGCGCGTCGAGAACCATCGGTCCGCAGCCCGCGACGTCCAGCTCGAACGTATCCACCCTCGGGTTCTCGCCCGAAGTCGGATCGAAGCGGTAGATGCGGAACGCGCGCGGCTTGCTCGCGCCGGGGGCGGCCCTGTGGACCTTGCCTTTGCGGATGCGGGAATTTGCGGGTAATACGAAGTCGGCCATTGATGAACCTTGGCAGTCAGTACGTGCGCGCCTTCGGCGGGATCGTCTGCACCTCATCCGTCAGGGTGTTGAGGTGTACCGGCCGGTAATCGAAGCGCGCCCGGCCGGGCCCCTCGACCCAGACGAGGGAATGCTTGAGCCAGTGCTCGTCGTCGCGCTGCGGGAAATCCTCGCGGGCATGGGCGCCGCGGCTCTCCGTCCGGTTCGCGGCGGAGTGGATGGTCGCCGTTGCCTGCAGCAGCAGGTTCTCCAGCTCCATCGTCTCCACCAGGTCGGTATTCCAGATGAGCGAGCGGTCGCTGATCCTGACGTCGGCGAACGATGCGAAGGTCTGTGCGAGCTTGCGGGCGCCCTCCTCCAGGGATTGCCCGGTGCGGAACACCGCCGCATCCATCTGCATGATCTTCTGCATCTCCAGGCGGATCGCGGCCGTCGGCCGCGAGCCATCGGCGTTGCGCAGGCGATCGAGGCGGGACACGGCGAGGTCCGCGGAATCCTTGGGCAGCGGCGCGTGCCGCGTGCCGGGCCGGATGACCTCCGCGCAGCGCCGCGCGGCCTGGCGGCCGAAGACGACGAGGTCGAGCAGTGAGTTGGAGCCGAGCCGATTGGCGCCGTGGACCGAGACGCAGGCGGCCTCGCCCACCGCCATCAGGCCGGGGACGACGGAGTCAGGATCACCGGCCCGCGGGCTGACCACCTCGCCGTGGTAATTGCAGGGCACGCCGCCCATGTTGTAGTGCACGGTCGGCTGCACCGGGATCGGCTGCTTGGTCACATCGACGCCGGCGAATATGCGCGCGGTCTCCGCGATGCCCGGCAACCGCTCGTGAATCACCTCCGGCCCGAGATGCTCGAGATGCAGGTGGATGTGGTCGTGCTCCGCGCCGACGCCGCGTCCCTCGCGGATCTCGATCGTCATCGCGCGGCTCACCACATCGCGCGAAGCGAGGTCCTTGGCGTTCGGGGCATAGCGCTCCATGAAGCGCTCGCCCTTGGAGTTGGTGAGATATCCGCCCTCGCCGCGCGCACCTTCGGTGATGAGGCAGCCCGCGCCGTAGATGCCGGTCGGATGAAACTGGACGAACTCCATGTCCTGCAGCGGCAGTCCGGCGCGCAGCACCATGGCATTGCCGTCACCGGTGCACGAATGAGCGGAGGTGCAGGAGAAGTACGCGCGCCCGTAACCGCCGGTCGCGAGAATCGTCATGTGCGCGCGGAAGCGGTGCAGCTTCCCTTCGGTCATGTCGAGCGCGATGACGCCGCGGCAGGCGCCATTTTCCATGATGAGGTCGATCGCGAAGTACTCGACGAAGAAGGTGGCCGAGCGGCGGATCGACTGCTGGTAGAGGGTGTGCAGCATGGCATGGCCGGTGCGATCCGCCGCGGCGCAGGTGCGCTGCGCGATGCCCTTGCCGAACTCCGTCGTCATGCCGCCGAAGGGACGTTGGTAGATGCGCCCTTCCTCCGTGCGCGAGAACGGCACCCCGTAATGCTCGAGCTCGATCACGGCCGCGGGCGCCTCCTTGCACATCAGCTCGATGGCGTCCTGATCACCCAGCCAGTCGGACCCCTTGACGGTGTCGTACATGTGCCAGCGCCAGTCGTCCACGCCCATGTTGCCCAGGGCCGCGCTGATGCCGCCCTGCGCCGCGACGGTGTGGCTGCGTGTCGGAAAGAGCTTGGTGATGCAGGCCGTGGCGAGTCCCGCCTCGGCGAGACCGAGCGTGGCGCGCAATCCCGAGCCGCCCGCCCCGATCACGATGACGTCGTAAGTGTGGTCGATGAACTCGTATGCGGTCATGGGGCTCCCAACGCCACCCTGAGGATCGCGAGCACTCCGGCGACTGCGACCACAACATGAAAGAACGTCACCAGCGCGAGGCTCAAAGCCTTCATGCCCTGGCCGTGAACGTAATCCTCCACCACCACGCGCACACCCAGCTGCGAGTGCCAGGTGCCGGTGAGCAGCAGGAGGATCAGGAACACCTCGGTCCAGAGCTGGCGGATCCACTGCGTGACTGTCGCGTAATCGAGCGCCGGCAGGGACAGCAGAGAGACGACGAACCAGACGGTGAGCGGCACCAGCGCGACGGACGTCAGACGCTGCAACCACCAGTGATGGACGCCGTCCTTGGCCGATCCCTGACCGAGAACCCGGGCGAGCGGACTGCGCAGGCTGCGCGGCTCTTGTCGGGCCTCGCCCCTGCGGGGCTGATTTGTCATGGTGCGCGTCCCGTGGCGTGCAGCGCCCACCACGCCAGGCCGATGAACGCCACCAGGCTGACGAGGGCGAGCAGCAGCGAGCTGCGCTTCGCCTGCTCGCGCTCGATGCCCCGGCCCGTATCCCAGATGAGATGGCGGATGCCGGCGAAAAGATGATACGAGAACGTCGCCAGCAGGATCGCGTAGACGACCTTGAGCACCCCGAGAGAGAGCACCCCGCTGGCGCGGCGATACGCCACCGGTCCGCTGGCGATCGCGACCAGCCAGTACGCCAGCAGTACGAGCCCCGCCGACAGCGCCAGGCCGGTGGCGCGGTTCGTAATGGAAGTCAGCAAGGTGTAGCGGCGCATCCTGTACACCGACAGGTGCGGGGAGAGCGGACGTTCGGTCATAGGGTGCTTCGCGGACTAGAAATCGATGCAGCGTCCTTTGCGCTCCCAGTCGCCAAAGCGCGTGGGCTCGGGGCCAGAGGGTCCGCCGATCTCGCGCCGGCGCTCAGCCGGCACAGCGTCGGCAGTTGCGTCGGGAATCGCGCGAGATTTGGCGTCGGCGGGCGGAACGGAAAGAGGCTTCGAGGAGTTCTTCTCTGGGCTCATCGGCATGATTCACAAGTGTGCCAGAATTCAGCTCCCGCGGCCACGAAACCGCCGCGCACCCCCGAGGCGAGTAGCATAATTAGTCATATGAATGGCCATCTGCAGACGGTCGGCCTGGACGATCTCGGCGTGCTGCGCGTCGCGGGCGTCGATGCCGTGCGCTTCCTGCAGGGTCAGCTCTCGAATGACGTCAGCCGCGTGGGCGCGGAGCGCTCCACCCTCGCCGGTCTGCACAACCCGCAGGGCCGCACCATCGCGCTGCTGCGCATCGTGCACCTCGCGCCGAACGACCTGCTCGCGCTTCTGCCGCGCGAGTTGGCCGCACCCGTGGCCGCGCGCCTGTCGAAATACGTGCTGCGCGCCAAGGTTAAAGTCACCGACGAGTCGCAAAACTGGCGCATCACGGGACTCATGGACAGCGCGCCGCTCGCGACCTATCCCACCGCCGCCGGCGAGCAACGCGTTCTCGGTGAGACCGTCGTCGTATGCGTCGGCGAGCAGCCGGTGCGCTGGCTCTCGATCGCGCCCGTCGCCCAGGCCGATCCGCCTCGGGGCGTGCCGACGCGGCGCGAAGTCTGGCGTCAGCTCGACATCGGCGCCGGCGTACCGCAGGTCTACGGCGCGACTTCCGAGCAGTTCGTCGCCCAGATGTTGAATCTCGACGTCATCGGGGCGATCGCCTTCGACAAAGGCTGCTACACGGGACAGGAAGTGATCGCGCGTGCGCATTACCGCGGGCGCGTCAAGCGGCGCCTGCAGCGATTCCGCTCGCGCGGTCCGCTCGACCTCGAGCCCGGCGAGAGCGGTGAGCTGGCCGACGGCCGCGCCTTCCAGGTGGTGGAGGCGGTGCGGCTCGATGATGGCCGCTGCGAGTTCCTGGCCGTGGCGCCGCTGCCGACGACCGAGCCGGAGCTGTCCGCAGCCAGTCAGCCGGATGCGATGTTGGAACGTGTCAGTGCCCCGCTCGCCCTGAGGCCGTCGCAGGCCGCAACCGCCGCGCTGACGCGCGCCAACGTGGGGGCACCGGCCACCGGGGCTGCGCTGCACGCCGCGATGCCCTCGGAGCTGAGCACGACGGGCGCCGTCTGGGCGCCTTTCGCGAGCTCACCGGCCGGACCGCGGCGGGTGCGCGCCGAGCTGCCGCCGGCGCTCACGGAGGAGCTGCCGCACGACATCGAGCGCCTCGAGCTGCCCTATACCCTGCCGGGTTGAGCGAAACGCCACCGGCGCGAGGAGGCGCTTCTACAGATCCACCAGCTCGACCTCGTGCGGCCGGATGGGCCGCTCGAGGAAGCGGCCGCCGATCCGCGCAAACCGGTCGGCGGCATCCGTGGCCAGCAGACGCAGGCTTCCCTCCCCGCCCGCGGCCGCGATGCCTCGCGACTCCAGAGTCCGCCGCACGTATCGCGCGGTCGTCTCCGCGGAATCGACGATGTTGACCGCGGATCCGGCAACGGCGCGAATCGCCTCCGCCAGCATCGGAAAATGCGTGCAACCCAACACCAGCGTATCGGGACGTGACGCGCCTGCGCGGACGTTGAAAAGCGGCTCCAGGTAGTGGCGTGCCACGCTCTCGGCAATCGGTCCGCGGCACAGGCCCTCCTCTGCCAGGGCCACGAACAGTTGCGCCGGTACGGCGCTCACGCGGGCGTCGCTGCGGCGCCGCACGATCGCATCCTGGTAGGCGCCGCCGCGGACGGTGCCTTCCGTTGCGAGGACGGCGATGTGACCGGAGCGGGACGCCATGCACGCGGCCTCGGCGCCCGGCTCGATCACGCCGATCACCGGCACGTCACGGATCCGTTCGCTGACGGCGGCGAGTCCCACCGCCGACGCCGTGTTGCAGGCGATCACCAGACACTTCACGCCATAGTCGGCAATCGCCTGCGCCGCCTGCAGCGCATAGCGCACCACCGTTTCGGGACTCTTGGTGCCGTACGGCAGACGTGCCGTATCGCCCAGATAAACGAAGCGCTCCCGCGGCAATTGCGCCGTGAGAGCCTTGAGAACCGTGAGTCCGCCGACGCCTGAGTCGAAGACGCCAATCGGCGCGTCGGAGGCTCTCATGCGCTGCGAGCAGGTCTAAACGGGGTTAGCAAGGCGAACCCCGGAAACGCAGCAGCGCCAGGGCACGCCGGGGAGAGCGTCCTTTCATGACTCCGGCCGCATGTGCGGGAAGAGGATCACATCCCGGATGGATGGCGAGTCGGTGAAGAACATCACCAGCCGGTCGATCCCGACGCCCAGGCCCGCGGCGGGCGGCATTCCATACTCCAGCGCACGCACGTAATCGGCGTCGTAGTACATTGCCTCCTCGTCACCGCGCTCCTTGCGCGCGACCTGAGCGCGAAAGCGCGCCGCCTGGTCCTCGGGATCGTTGAGCTCCGAGAAGCCGTTGGCGAGCTCGCGGCCGGCCAGAAAGAACTCGAAGCGATCGGTCAGGAACGGGTCGGCGTCATTGGCGCGCGAGAGCGGCGAGACTTCCGCCGGATACGCGTGCACGAACGTCGGGTCGATCAGCGTGTGCTCCGCGGTCTTCTCGAAGATCTCGATCTGCAGCTTTCCCGGGCCATCGTGCGCCTGCGCGGCAATCCCGAGCCGCTCGCAGAACTTGCGCAGATACTGCGGATCGCGCACCGACATCGGATCGAAGTCCGGATTGTTCTCCAGGATCGCCTGCTCCACCGTGACCCGGCGGAATGGCCTGGACAGGTCGTACTCGCGTCCCTGGTAGGTCACCCGCTGCGAGCCATGGAGCGTGTCGGCGAGACCGCGGATCGCCTTCTCGATCCAGTCCATCAGGGAGGTGTAGTCGGCGTAAGCGAGATACAGCTCCAGCATCGTGAATTCGGGGTTGTGCTGGGTCGAGAGCCCCTCGTTGCGGAAGTTGCGGTTGATCTCGTACACGCGCTCGAATCCGCCGGCCACCAGGCGCTTCAGATAGAGCTCCGGCGCGATGCGCAGATACATGTCCAGGTCGAGCGCGTTGTGATGCGTCACGAAGGGGCGTGCCACCGCCCCTCCCGGGATCGGCTGCATCATCGGCGTCTCAACCTCGAGGAAGTCCAGCGAGTCGAGAAAATCGCGCAGGTATCGGATGATCCGTGCGCGGGTACGAAAGACGTTGCGGCTGGCCTCGTTGACGATCAGGTCGACATAGCGCTGGCGGTAGCGCGTCTCGACGTCCGCGAGCCCATGCCACTTGTCGGGCAGCGGGCGCAGCGACTTGACGATGAGCCGCAGGCTCTCGACGCGGACGGACAGCTCGCCGGCATTCGTTCGGAAAAGGAGCCCGGTGGCGCCGACGATGTCGCCGACGTCCCAGGTCTTGAACGTCGCGTACGCTTCCTCGCCGACGGCGTCCTTCTGCAGGAAGAGCTGGATCTGGCCGGTGCGGTCGGCGATGTTGGCGAAGCTGATCTTGCCCTGGCCGCGGCGCAGCATCATGCGGCCGCCGACGCTCACCCGCGTGGGATTGGCCTCCAGCCATTCGCGATCGCGCTCGCCATACGCGCTCTGCAGCTCGCCCGCGAGCGCAGTGCGCCGGAAGTCGTTCGGGAAGGCGGGTCCGTGCGAGCGCAGGGCCGCAAGCTTGGCGCGGCGCTCCGCGATCAGCCTGTTCTCCTCCGCATGGTCCGGGGCGCCGGAGCCATCGTCGTGCTGCTTTTCTGTCATGTGGGTTACAGCCCCGCCTTGAGCGAGGCCTCCAGGAATGGGTCGAGATCGCCGTCGAGGACGGCGGTGGTGTTGCCCACCTCCACGCCGGTCCGCAGATCCTTGATGCGGGACTGGTCGAGAACGTAGGAGCGGATCTGGTTGCCCCAGCTCACGTCGGATTTCGACTCCTCGAGCACCCTCGCGGCGGCGTTGCGTTTGTTCACCTCGAGCTCGTAGAGCTTCGCCTTCAGCATCTTCATCGCCGTCGAGCGGTTCTTGTGCTGGCTGCGCTCGTTCTGGCACGCCACCACGATACCCGTGGGCATATGGGTGATGCGGACCGCCGATTCCGTCTTGTTGACGTGCTGACCGCCGGCGCCCGAAGAGCGGTAGACGTCGGTCTTCAGGTCGGCGGGGTTGATGTCGATCTCGATGTCGTCATCGATCTCGGGCGAGACGAACACGGACGCGAAGGAGGTATGGCGCCGGTTGCCGGAGTCGAACGGAGACTTGCGGACGAGGCGGTGGACACCGGTCTCGGTACGCAGCCACCCATAGGCATAATCGCCCTTGAATTGCACCGTCGCGCTCTTCACGCCCGCCACCTCGCCGGGATTGGAGTCGATCACCTCGCAGGCAAAGCCGCGCGCGGCCCCCCACCGAAGGTACATGCGCAGGAGCATCTGCGCCCAGTCCTGCGCCTCGGTGCCGCCGGCACCGGCCTGAATATCGAGGAAGGCGCTGTGCGAATCCATCTCGCCCCGGAACATGCGCTTGAGCTCGAGGCGGCGGACATCCCCCTCCAACCGCTCGGCATCCTGACCGATGTCCCGGGCCGCGGCCTCGTCGCCCTCCCCCTCGGCCAGCTCCAGCAGCTCCGCCGCATCGGCGATGCCCTTGGCGGTGCGATCGATCTCCGTGACGTCGCTGGTGAGGCGCGCGCGCTCCTTGCCGAGCTCCTGCGCCCGCTCGGGTTGAGTCCAGACGGCGGGGTCCTCGAGCTCCCGTCCTACCTCTTCGAGCCGCTCTTTCTTGCGATCGTACTCAAAGAAACCCCCGGAGCGAGGCGGTGCGCTCGCCAAGGTCTTTGAGCTGTCGCTTGAGCTGATTGACTTCCATAGTGAGGTGCCGTCGGAGGGTTGCAGCGGTGCCGCAGGAAGCCCGGCATGCTAAACGGCTTAGAAGCGCACTGCAATTCCGAGGCTGACCACCGGATACCAGCGCAGGATATCGGCCTTGTGGCTGAGCTTCTGCTCCTCGGTGAGCACGTTGCTCTGGATCTCGTTGCAGACCGCCGATCCCGCCGGCGCCGCCGGGCCGCACTGGGCGCTCAGTGAGACACTGGGCGTGCCGCCGTAGATGGCGCCGAGGTCGAGCAGAAAATGCAGTCGGCTGCCCTCGCCCGCCGGGTTGCCCCAGCCGAAGCCGACATAAGGTGCCGCGGAGTTGCCGAACTTGAGCTGGCCGCTCAGCGAGCCGAGCTGCGAGCTGGAATACGTGGTGCCGTTGATGGTGTAGGAGCCCTGGCTGGGCTGCCCGACGACGTCCAGCTTCGTGCCGTTGCCGGCGACGCCCGCCGTCAGGTGAAATGCGCCCTGGAACACGTACCAGTCGAGGAGCCCGGTGACGGTCCGCAGCTTCAGCCGGCCGTCGTAGTCGACGTCGGAAGTGGACAGCGAATGATTGATGTTGAAACCCGCGAACCCGACACGCAGGCCGAACGAGGGCGAAAGGCCGAGGTCCAGATCCAACCCGGCGCCGAGGGTGCCGGCGCGCACCGCCACGGCCGCATCCGCAGCCGCGGCCGACGAGGTGGCCGGGGCGGCGAGAGAAGCCAGCAGCAGAGCCACGGCCAGAAATGATGAACCTGCTCTGTATTTCACGACAGCCTCCCTCATGGCCGCAGCGGCCGACCGGACCTTAGCCGAGGCCGCTGGGCGGCACTGCGACACCGGTCACGCCTAGGGGCTCGGCAGTACGTGGTCGACGAGGAGCTGCAGCCGGCGCTCGCCCTGGTACTCGTTGATATCCAGACGGTAGACGAGCTGCAAGGATCCCTCCGGCAGCGTAAATCCCGGCTCGTCTTCTACGTGGTTGAATGCGATCGCGTCGAAGGAGCGGCCGGTCCGCGGGAACTCCAGCCACATCTTCAGGTGTCGGTCGCCGACGACACGGGCGCTGCGGATGGCGAACACCCCGTCGAAGCACGGCTCGGGAAAAGCCTGGCCCCAGGGGCCGCCGGCGCGCAGGGCGTGGGCGGTCTCGAGCGCGATCTCCGCCACCGACAGCTCGCCATCGGTCTCGATGGCATCGCTCTGGCCGCACTGCGCCGCCCAGGCCGCGACCTCCTCATCGAACGCGCGGGCGAAGAAATCGAGCCGCGAGCGCTCGAGCGTGAGGCCCGCGGCCATGGCGTGGCCGCCGAATCTGCCGATGAGCTGCGGGTGGCGGGCATCGAGGTTCGCGAGCACATCGCGGATGTGAATGCCGGGCATGGAGCGCGCCGAGCCGCGCAGCTGTCCTTCGCCCGCCAGGGCGAAGGCGATCACCGGCCGGCGGACGCGGTCCTTGACGCGGCTCGCCACCAGCCCGACCACGCCCTGATGCCAACTCTCATCGAAGAGACAGACGCCGCTGCGCTGCAGGGCGCGCGGACCCGGGTCGCGCAGCCGGCGCACCGCCGCCAGCGCCTCCGCCTGCATGCGCGCCTCGATCGCCCGCCGCTCGTGATTGAGCTCGTCGAGGCGGCCGGCGAGCGCGGCGGCGCCGGCGGTGTCGTCGGCGAGCAGACACTGGATTCCGACTGTCATGTCGTCGAGGCGTCCCGCGGCATTGAGCCGCGGCGCGACGCCGAAGGCGAGATCGGCGGCAATGAGAGTCTCGCGAGGCCGGCCCGCGATCTCCAGCAACGCGCGGATGCCGGCGGCGCAGCGGCCGGCGCGGATGCGCTTCAGTCCCTGCGCTACCAACACGCGGTTGTTGGCATCCAGGGGCACGAGATCGGCGACGGTGCCCAGGGCAACGAGATCGAGGTACTCCGCCGCGCCCGGTGCTCCCGGCGGCGTCAGCCGCTCCTGATCGAGCCGTCGCTTCAGCGCCGCCATCACGTAGAAGGCGACCCCCACGCCGGCGAGCGCACGGCTCTTGAAGAGGCTGCCGCTCAAGTTGGGATTGACGGTCACATTGGCCGCCGGCAGCTCCGTGCCCGGCAGATGATGATCCGTGATGAGTACATCGATGCCGCGCGAGCGTGCCTCCGCCACCCCGGCCGCGCTCGAAATCCCGTTGTCCACGGTGATGATGAGCGATGGCGCGCGCTCCGACGCCAATCGCACGATCTCCGGTGTCAGGCCGTAGCCGAACTCGAACCTGTTCGGCACGAGGAAGCCGACCGAGGCGAAGCCCCACGCGGTCAGGGCTCTGACCACCAGCGCCGTGCTGGTGGCGCCGTCGGCATCGAAGTCGCCGATCACGAGCACCCGGCCTGCGGCGCGGTGATCGAGCAGCAGCTCCACTGCGGCGGCGATGCTCTCCAGGGTGCTCACCGGCAACAGCCGGTCGAGCGAGAGGTCGAGATCGTCGGCCGTGCGCACGCCGCGGGCGAGATAGATGCGGCGCAACACCGGGTGCAATGCGCTGTCGGCGAGTATCGAGGCGCCCTCCGCGGACGTATCGCGCCGCACGACGCGCAGATTCATATCAGACACTCCACGCCGGCGCGCGCTTTACGCAGGTGCCGCCACAGGCGCCAGCGGTCCGCCGCGCGCAGAGATAGAGAGCGGTCGTTCGCCAGCAGCACCAGGCGCTCCAGCCGGCCGCTGCGCAGCGCCGCCAGCGACGGCACTATCAGCCGGCGGTCGATCTCCGCGACCGCGTCGGCCAGACTCCAGGGGACATGGGCATGCAGCAATTCGGCAACCTCCACGACGCCGAGCGCGCGTTGCGCGCGCGACTCGCCGATGAGCGCCGCCCAGTCTACCGGCATCGGTAGGGATTCTCCTCCGGCCAGCCGCCAGAGGCCCCGAACATAGGTATCGGCGCCGAACGCCTGATCCGTGAGCCGCCGCTGCGCCCCCGCAGCGGCAGCGGCCGACGCGCCGCCGCCCCACACCCACAGCGCCGCAACCGGCGGGGCGCCGCGCCGCGCGCGCTCATCATTGACGGGATGATGGTGCAGCCACATCTCGATTTCGGCACCGAGACGCCGCAATGCGGGCGCGCCCTCGCCGGCCGGCAACGCCTCGGCCACCGGAGTCAGCAGCATGCGCGCCGGCTCGGTGGTGGCCGCCGGTGCCGGGACCGCCGGCCCGGACAGCAGCAGCTCGCCGCCCTCGAGCGGGTGCAGCGCGAATCCGGAGCCGTGGAACGTCGCGCTGAAACTCGCCGCCAGCGCCTCGAGCTCGGCGCGCGGCGGACGAAGCACACTGCGCCTGTCGAAATGCACGCTGGTCAGCCCGGCCATGAGGTGCAGCGGTGTTGCGTGCCACACGACGCGATCCGCGGGCACATCCGCAAGCGCCGCCGCCGCGATGCTGGCCGGCGGCGCGCCCGCAAACTGCGGTAATCCGAGCCACTGCGCCACCCAGGCCCGCCAGCCCGCGGGCAGAGTCTTCTTTTCGCCGAAGCGCGCGAGCTGCCCGATGCCTAAAGCGGCGTCCTCTTGCGCGCCCCCGCCGGCAGCTGCGGCAATCCCGGCGGCCGCGGCAACCGGCGAAGCGGCCATGGCCGCTGCCGGCGAAGCGGCGAGCTCCGGCTCGAGATACAAATCCGCAATGACGATGACGATCTCGCGCACCGGCGCTATCGTACCGTCTAATGAAGTTCACATTGGAAAGCAGCTCGCGGATAAACCTGGTGCGCGCCTACTCGCGGGCGGAGCTGCGCATCGGGGACCAGCTGGTGCGCTCGAGCTGCATCGTGTCGGCCGAGCGGCTGATCACCGACTGGCCGCCGGCGCGGTTCGCGGCGTTGTCGCTCGAGCATCTGGATGCGATCCTGGCTCTCGCGCCCGAAGTGGTGTTGCTCGGCACCGGCGAGCGGCAACACTTTCCGCCGGCGCAGATCCGCGCGGCGTTCGCGGCGCGCGGCGTCGGGCTCGAAGTGATGGATCTCGGTGCGGCCTGCCGCACTTACAACATCCTGGTGCAGGAGGAGCGGCACGCGGTCGCCGCGTTGTTCTTCGAATAAAAAAAGGAGCTGCCCCTCAGGGCAGCCGGAAGAAGACACAGGGGGAGGGGCATCAACCAACCGACCCATCGTCCGGAGCTGACAGACTCGGACGACGGCATGCTTTTTTTGTTGTCCGTCGCTGTTGTTGCTTTTCTTTCGGCATCCCCTCCTCCCTGTGCCCTCTTGCGGCTGCTCTGCGGTGAGCCGGCAGGCTGTCGGCGCTAAGCGACAGGGGCACATGTTAAACAGGTCACAACCGGCTTAGCAACTGTAGATTTGAATATTGTTGCTTTTCAGTATCTTACGCCGCAAATCTTATCTGGAGTCTGGTATCAGCCCGTCCCGCCCAGCAGCGGAACGAAGGCCACCGGCCCCAGTGACTCGCGGTCGATGCGCTGCTCGCGGCGCGTGAAGCGGACCAGCTCCTGCTCACCTTCCGGCCCCACCGGCACGAGCAGACGCCCGCCCACCTGCAGCTGCTTGAGCAGCGCCTCGGGAACCACGAGCGGCGCGGCGGCGACCAGGATGCCGTCGAACGGCGCCTGTGACTTCCAGCCGGCGCTGCCATCGCCGTGCCGGAATCTGACATTGCGCACATCGAGCTCCTTCAACCGCTCCTTGGCGCGCTCGAGGAGCGGCGCGATACGCTCGATGGTATAGACGCGCTCGACCAGCGGCGCGAGGACGGCGGTCTGGTAGCCGCAGCCGGTGCCGACCTCCAGCACTTTGTGCAGCGGGCCGCTCTGCAGCAGCGCCTCCGTCATGCGCGCCACGATGTAGGGCTGCGAGATCGTCTGTCCGAATCCGATCGGCAGCGCGGTGTCCTCGTACGCCCGGCTGCCGAGCGCCTCGTCCACGAAGATGTGGCGCGGCACGTTGCGTATCCGGTCCAGCACGGCAAGGCTGGCAATGCCCTGCTCGCGCAGGCGCTGCACCAGCCGGTCGCGCGTGCGCGCGGAAGTCATCCCGATGCCGGAAAGTCGCAGGTCAGGCATGGATGCCTTCCAGCCAATGCTGCAGCGCCGGCAGCGCGGCATGGCGGGTGAGATCGATCTGCAGCGGAGTCACTGAGACATAACCCTGCGCGATGGCCTCGAAGTCGGTGCCGGGCCCGGCGTCCTGTTCCGGGCCCGCGGGACCCACCCAGTACACGGGCCGGCCGCGCGGATCGTGTGCCGGCAGAATGGGCTCGGAGCGGTGGCGGAATCCGAGTCGCGTGCCGCGCATGCCGCGCAGTGCGGCAAAGGGGACGTTGGGTACATTGACGTTGAGAATGAGCGTCGGCTCCAGAGGGGTGCCCAAGAGCTGCCCGACGAGCTGGCGGGCGACCTGCGCGGCCGTCTCGAAATGGGCCTCCGCGTCGGGCGTCGTGCAGAGGGAAATCGCCACGGTGGGCAGGCCGAGAAAGCGACCCTCGATCGCGGCGGCCACGGTGCCCGAGTAGAGCACATCGTCGCCGAGATTGGCGCCGTCGTTGATGCCCGAAACCACCATGTCATGGTCATAGTCGAACAGGCCCGAGATGGCGAGATGCACGCAATCGGTCGGCGTTCCCTGAACGTAGTAGATGCCCGGCTCCGACTCGAACACGCGCAGCGGCACATCGAGGGTCAGCGAGTTGCTGGCGCCGCTGCGATTGCGATCGGGCGCCACGACGGTGACCTCGGCCAGGCTTGCGAGCGCCTCGCGCAGGAGGCGGATGCCACGCGAGCGGTAGCCATCGTCGTTGCTGACCAGAATTTTCACGGTAAAGGTAGCGGTGGCGCCCCAGGAAACGGCGCGTAACTATACTGGAAGCAAATTGCGCGGAGGTAGCGTGAGTCCCCGTTCGCCGAAGGACACCTCAAAGGACGCCTCGAGAGCGGATACCGCGGAGGACGTGCGGCTGTTCCGCGATGCGGTCCGCGACGTCAAGCCTCTGGCACGTCCCGCGCAGGCGACGGATCACCCGTTGAAGCGTCGGCGCACGCCCCGTCCGACCGCCCGCTTCACGCGCGCCGACCGGCTCGCCGTGCTCGAAGAAAGCCTGCGCGATGACCTCATCGATCCGGCGCTCGCCAGCGGCGAGGAGCTGCTCTTCTATCGTGCCGGCATTCAGCCCGGCGTGCTGCGCAGGCTGCGCCGGGGCGACTATCGCGTGCAGGGAGAAATCGATCTTCATGGCCTCACCGTGGCCGAGGCGAAGCAGGCGCTGCGGGAGTTCCTGGCGCAGGCGCTGATCCGCCAGTGGCACTGCGTGCGCATCATCCACGGCAAAGGGCTTCGCTCCGGTCACCGCGGTCCGGCCCTCAAGGGCATGGTGGGCACGATGCTGCGCAAAGTAGGCCCGGTGCTGGCCTATGTCTCCGCGCGCCAAGTCGACGGCGGCACGGGCGCGGTTTATGTGCTGCTCTCGTCGTAATCGGCGTCCAGAGCGAAAATCTCGCGCAGAACTGCGGTGGCGTAGGCGCCGCGGCTCAGCCGCATTTGCAGGATGATCGCCTCGGGCTCGCGCCGCCAGCGCAGCTCCCGAACCGCCAGCCGCAGGCTGCGCCTCTCCTGCTCCATGCCGGCGCGCGCGACGAGCGCGCACGCCTCGCCGAGGCCGTCCGCGACGCGCTGCTCGAGCTCGAGCACCCGACCTGCGCTCGGCGGTACGCCGCGTCCCCAGAGAGGACCGGTGGGATGGATGTCGAGCTGGGCGCTGCGCGCCGCGAGCGTTTCATCGGCCGCATCGACCCGGAAGTGACTCGCGCGGCCATCGAGATTGGCGAGATCCCCCGGCTCCAGACGGTCCCAACTGCCGTCGCCCACGCGCTCCGCCAGCACGGCGTTGAAGATGAGGCTGCGCGCCGCCGAAAGGATGAAGCCGCGCTCCGCCGGACCCGTTGCGCGCAGATCCTCGCTCATGCGCTTCAGGTTGGCTCCTCCACGTCCGAAGCGCTGGGGTCCGAAGTAGTTCGGAACGCCCTGCGTTTCGATGACGCCAAGACGGCTGGCGAGTGACGCATCGTCAACGTCCGCCCCGCGGACCCTGATGACGAAGCGATTGCCCGCAAGCGCGCCACGCGGGAGCTTGCGCGAGTGGCGGTGCGCCTCCATGACCTGGTACTCGGCGCCGCGGACCGCGATCCAGCTCTCCGGCGAGAGCTTCGACTGCGGCACCGTGAACCATTGCGTGGCCACCGCATGGCGGTCCTTCAGCCCCGCATAGCCGACATCGCCCGGCCGGCAGCCGCAGGCGCGCGCCAGCTCGCGCGCGATCCACTGTGTATTGGCATCGCGCTTGCGGACCTTGAGCAGCACGTGTTGGCCGGTGCCGGCGGGCGCGAAGCCGAGCTGCTCTTCGACCACGAAGTCCTCGGGCTCGGTCCGCAGCCGTCCGGCGCCGAGCGGCGCGCCATGGGCGCGGGGCGGATCGAGCGCGACCTCAAGCGACATCGAGCAGGAGCACCACGGCCTGCGCGGCGATGCCTTCCGCACGGCCGAGAAAGCCCAGCTTCTCGGTGGTCGTCGCCTTCACGTTGACGCGCTCGACGTCGATCTCGAGCAGCTCCGCCACCTGGCGCCGGATGTCATCGCGCACCGGCGAGAGCTTCGGTCGCTCGGCGAGGACCGTCACGTCGGCATTGCCGACGCGCAGCTTGCGCGCACGCAGCATGTCCATCACGGCGCGAACGAAGCGCTTGCTGTCCGCGCCCTTCCAGCGCGGATCGGTATCCTTGAAGTGTTGGCCGATGTCGCCGAGGCCGGCCGCCCCGAGCAATGCGTCGGTGAGCGCATGCAACACCACGTCGCCGTCGGAATGCGCCACGACTCCGTGCGAATGCGCCACGCGCACGCCGCCCAGCATGACGAAATCGCCGGGGCCAAATGCATGCACGTCGATGCCGGAGCCTATTCTCATGCGACTTCCTTCAGGAGTGCGGCCGCGAGCGCGAGATCCGCGGCGCTGGTGATCTTGAGATTCGCGGCGGCCCCCTCGACGAGCCTCGGGATGTCCCCCTGCCACTCGATCGCCTGCGCCTCGTCGGTGGGCATGCGGCCGGCCGCATGCGCGCGATCGAGCGCTTCGCACAGGCGGCCGTATCGAAACATCTGCGGTGTGAGCGCCCGCCAGAGGCCCGCTCGGTCGACGGTCTGCTGCACGTCCCGCGAGGCATCCGCGCGCTTGAGTGTGTCTGCGGCGGGGGTCGCGAGGAGACCGCCTACGGGATGGCCGGCGAGATCCGCCAGCAATCGATCCAGGTCCTGACGCGGCAGGCAGGGACGTGCGGCATCGTGCACGAGCACCCAATCATCGCGCCCGGCGCGATCGGCGAGCACGGCAAGCCCGTTGCGCACGGAATGGCTCCGCTCGTGACCGCCGGGCGCCACGAGGACGTTCGCGGGCGCTATCGAGGCCCAGTACGGATCATCATCGGCAAGCGCCACGACGCTGGCGGCACAGCGCGGATCGGTCAGGAAGGGGGCCAAGGCCCACTCGATCACGGTGCGGCCGCAAAGCGGGGCGTACTGCTTCGGACGGTCGGCTCCGAAACGGCGCCCCATACCGGCGGCAGGCATCACCAGCCAGTATCTCGGCGTCTGGCCCGGGCTCATTTGGCGCTGCGTTCTACAGGAGCCGGCTCGACCACCTGGTAGAAGGTTTCGTTGGGCCCGATCATGCCCAGGTCGCTGCGGGCGAGCTCATCGATGGCGGCCGTACCGGACTTCAGGTCCTGGACCTCGGCGGCCAGGCGGCTGTTGCGCTCGGTGAGGGTGGCATTGAGCTTCTGTTGCGCAGCCACGGCGTGCTGCAGGCGCTCGACGCCGCGCAGGCCGTCGTCGGAGATCCAGATCCGGTACTGGAGCAGGACCAGCGCAACGAGCAAAGCAGTGGCAAGCCACCTCATGAACGCATAAGGCTATCAGCTCGAGGCTAAACCTTCACTGGAAATGCATCGCGGCCGGCGTAGCGGACCTTGCCGAGCTCCGCCTCGATGCGCAGCAGCTGGTTGTACTTGGCGATGCGATCGGAGCGCGAAAGGGAGCCGGTCTTGATCTGCGTGGCGGCGGTGGCGACGGCCAGGTCGGCGATGGTGCTGTCCTCGGTCTCGCCGGAGCGGTGGGACATCACCGCGGCATAGTGGGAGTCGTCGGCGAGCTCTATGGCGCCGAGGGTCTCCGTCAGCGTGCCGATCTGATTGGGCTTGATGAGGATGGCGTTCGCGATGTGCTTCTCGATGCCTTCCTTCAGGATCTTGGTGTTGGTGACGAACAGATCGTCGCCGACGATCTGGTGCTTCTCGCCGATCGCGCGGGTGAGCTGCGCCCAACCGTCCCAATCGCCCTCGGCCATGCCGTCCTCGATGCTGATGATGGGGTAGCGGCCGGCGAGGTCGGCGAGGTAACGGGTGAACTCCGTGCTCGAGTAGCGCCGCTTCTCGGCCCTGAGCTCGTAGCCGCCGTCGTGGAAGAACTCCGAGCTCGCGCAATCGAGGCCGAGGTAGATGTCGCGCCCCGCCTTGTAGCCCGCCTTGTCGATGGCCTGCAGGATGATGCCGAGCGCCTCCTCGTTGGAGCCGAGGTTGGGCGCGAAGCCGCCCTCATCGCCGACGGTGGTCGGGAAGTTGCGGTCGCCGAGGATCTTCTTCAGATGATGGAACACCTCGGCGCCGTAGCGCAGCGCCTCGCGGAAGCTCGGTGCGCCCACCGGGAGGATCATGAACTCCTGGATGTCGAGGCTGTTGTTGGCGTGCGCGCCGCCGTTGATGATGTTCATCATCGGCACCGGCATGACCGGTTCGCGCCCCCCCGTGAGGTTCTGCGCCAGGTAGCGATAAAGAGGCAGCCCGGCATCGCGCGCCGCGGCGTGCGCGGTCGCGAGCGAGATGGCGAGAATCGCATTGGCGCCGAGGCGGCCCTTGTTCTCCGTGCCGTCGAGCTCGATCATCTTCTGATCGATGCCGGCCTGGTCGCGTGCATCCGCCCCCAGCACCGCGGACTTGAGCACGGTGTTGACATGCTCGACGGCCTTGAGCACACCCTTGCCGAGATAGCGCTTCTTGTCGCCGTCGCGCAGCTCCACCGCCTCGCGCGTGCCGGTGGAGGCGCCGGAGGGCACCGCCGCCCGACCCATCACGCCGGAATCGAGAATGACGTCGGCCTCGACGGTGGGATTGCCGCGGGAATCGAGGATCTCACGGCCGCGGATGTCGGCGATTCGGGTCATCTGGGTCTCCTTATGCGCTGCGCGCAGGTCGCAACGGGGCTCGCTGCAGCGAACCCCGAAAATGTAGCGGCGCCGAGGCGCGCCGGGCGGATCGTACCATCGTCACAACAGGCTCTCTTCCAGCGGGGTCGCTTTCACGGCCTCATCGAGAGCCTTCAGGGTGGTGAGCAGCGGCTCCATGCGGTCGAGGGGCCACGCATTGGGTCCGTCGGAGAGCGCGCGCGCCGGATCGGGGTGCGTCTCCATGAAAAGGCCGGAGACGCCCGCCGCCACGGCCGCCCGCGCCAGCACGGGGATGAACTCCCGCTGGCCTCCGGAAGCGCCGCCGAGACCGCCCGGCAGCTGCACGGAGTGCGTCGCGTCGAAGACCACCGGGCAGCCGGTCGCGCGCATCACCGACAGGGAGCGCATGTCGGAGACGAGATTGTTGTAGCCGAAGGAGAAGCCGCGCTCGCAGACGAGGATCGAATCGTTGCCGGTGGAGCGCGCCTTGTCGACGACATTGCCCATTTCCCACGGCGAGAGGAACTGGCCCTTCTTGATGTTGACGGGCTTGCCGCGGGAGGCGACGCCGACGATGAAGTTCGTCTGGCGGCAGAGGAAGGCCGGCGTCTGCAGCACGTCGACGACCGCCGCGACTTCGTCGAGCGGCGTGTCCTCGTGCACATCGGTGAGCACCTGCACGCCCAGGGTGCGCCGCACGCCTTCGAGGATCTTCAGCCCCTGCTCCATGCCAGGCCCGCGATAGCTCGCGCGCGAAGAGCGGTTCGCCTTGTCGAAGGAAGCCTTGAACACGAACGGGACGCCCAGCCGGGCGGTGATCTCCTGCAGCCGCCCGGCCACGTGCTGCGTGAGGTCCGCGCTTTCGATGACGCAAGGACCCGCTATGAGAAATAGCGGCCGGCCGATGCCGATCTCCTGCCCCGCGAGCTTCATGGCGGTCAGGCGCCCGCGGCCTGCGGCAGCAGCGATGCGCGCTGCGCGCGCGCGGCGCGGATGAAGCCGGTGAAGAGCGGATGGCCGTCGCGCGGCGTGGAGGTGAACTCCGGATGGAACTGCGTCGCCACGAACCACGGGTGGCCCGGGATCTCGATCACTTCCACCAGTCCGTCGCGCGAGAAGCCGGAGAAGCGCATGCCGGCCTGGCGGTAGCGGTCGAGGAAGTTGTTGTTGAATTCGTAGCGGTGGCGGTGGCGCTCGAAGATGGTGTCTTTGCCGAAGGTCTCGCGCGCGCGCGTGCCGGCCGCGAGCAGCACTTCCTGGGCGCCCAGGCGCATGGTGCCGCCCTTGGCGGAGGCCTCGTCGCGGGTCTGCACGCCGTGGGCCTGGTCCTGCCACTCGCTGATGAGCGCGATCACCGGATGCGCCGTCGCGCGGTTGAACTCCGTACTGTTGGCACCGGTGAGGCCGAGCACGTGGCGGCCGAACTCGACGATCGCCACCTGCATCCCCAGGCAGATGCCGAGGTAGGGAACGCCCTGCTCGCGCGCGTAGCGCACGGCCTGGATCTTGCCTTCGATGCCGCGCTCGCCGAAGCCGCCGGGCACCAGAATGGCATCCATCCCCTTGAGGGCATGGGTGCCGTGCTGCTCGATGTCCGTGGACTCGATGTAGTGGATGTTGACCCGGGTGCGCGACTTCAGGCCGCCGTGCATCAGCGCCTCGTGCAGCGACAGGTAGGAGTCGCGGATCTGCACGTACTTGCCGACCATCGCGACATCCACCTGGCCGTCGGGATTCGCCTTGGCGCTCACCACCTGGCGCCATTCCGCGAGGTCGGTCTGCGGCACTTCCAGCCGCAGCTTGTCGATGACGATGTCATCGAGCGACTGCTCGTGCAGCAGGATCGGAATCTGGTAGATGTCCTCGGCGTCGATCGCGGAGATGACGGCCCGCTCCTCCACGTTGGTGAAGAGCGCGATCTTGCGCCGTTGCTCCTCGGGCAGCGGATGCTTGCAGCGGCAGAGCAGTACGTCGGGCTGGATGCCGATGCCGCGCAGCTCCTTCACCGAGTGTTGGGTCGGCTTGGTCTTGATCTCCCCGGAGCCGCCGACCACGGGCACCAGCGTGAGGTGCATGTAGACGCAATTGCTGCGCCCGAGCTCGACGCCGAGCTGGCGGATGGCCTCGAGGAATGGCAGCGACTCGATGTCGCCCACGGTGCCGCCGATCTCGACCATGCAGACGTCGGCGCCCTCGGACCCGAGCTGGATGCTGCGCTTGATCTCATCGGTGATGTGCGGAATCACCTGCACGGTGGCGCCGAGGTAGTCGCCGCGGCGCTCCTTGGCGATCACCCGCTCGTAGATGCGGCCGGTGGTGAAATTGCTGTGCCGCCCGGTGGTCGTGCGCACGAAGCGCTCGTAGTGGCCGAGGTCGAGGTCGGTCTCCGTGCCGTCATGGGTGACGAACACCTCCCCGTGCTGGAAGGGGCTCATGGTCCCGGGATCGACGTTGATGTAGGGATCGAGCTTGACCATGGCGACCTTGAGGCCACGGGCCTCGAGGATCGCGCCAAGCGAAGCGGCGGCGATGCCTTTGCCCAATGAGGACACGACGCCACCGGTGACGAATACGAAACGCGCCATAGTTAAATCAGGGGATGTCCCGTCGTGAGAAGTGCTGCCAGAAGCGCCTGGGTCGGAGCATGAACGACGGGAGCGCAGATTATCACACCGGGCGACTCATGCCGACCCCCGAATGATGCGCGGCCCGATCCACTGACCCGGGCACCGGGATGTGGGCCGCCGCAGCGGGTGGCGGAGCGCCGGGCCGGGCGGATGCCCCGAGTCCAGCGCCTTTATGAGCTGCCCTTGCGCCAGACGAGGCGGCCGCGATGGCGCGCCTCGGGCGGGGCGCGCACGGAGTCGTCGATCCACAAGTCGGCCGCCGCGATCAGCGCACCGTCCGCACGAATCAACGGCATGCGTGCGCGTTCCGTGAGTGGTACGTGAGCTTCGCGCAACAGGCTCTTCAGCGCGCGGCGGGGTCCGTCGCGCCGCACGCGCAGCCGTTCGCCGCCGCGCCGCCAGGTGACGGCGAGCCGCGGCGGCAGCGCATCGAGATCGATGGGGCCGTGCTTCTCCGGGGTCAGCTCCAGTGCGCCCCCGTCCGGCAGCGCACAGCGGGACGACTGCCGCCAGTTCCAGGCGAGTTCCGCCGCGGGCGCCCCTGAATCCAACACGGGATCGCAGTCCGCGAGCGACAACAAATCCGCATGTCGCGTCACGGTCACCCGTGCGGAGGCCTTGGCGGCCCCACTTCCCCCCCTCCCCCATTCGACGCGTGGTTTTGCGTCGATACGTGCGTCGATGAGCGGCCCCGCGATCTCGTCCAGCCGCCGCGCATCCGGCGCAGGGTACCCGCACCTCGCAATCCACAGTCGCAGCACATTGCGCCGCCGATCCAGGGGCAGCGATCTCAACGTCTTGACCGAGAGCGACTCGCCATCGCTCGCACGCTCGAGGTCGGCCCGGGCCAGCATTGCGAGCAATGCCTGCGCCTCGGCGGCATGCCGCGCGGAGCGTGCCACGGCGGCGGCAACCCCGGGCCAGCGCTGACGCACTGCCGGCAGCACCCGGCGACGCAGGTAGTTGCGGTCGAAGCGCTCATCGCGGTTCGTATCGTCCTCGACCCAGGCGAGCTCGCGTGTCCGCGCCCACGCCTCGAGCTGCGCACGCGAGCAGGCGAGCAACGGCCGGACGAGCTTTCCCGAGCCGAGCGGCGCGACGACCGGCATTGCGGCGAGTCCCGGCAGACCGCTGCCGCGAAAGAGTTGCAGCAGCACGGTCTCGAGCTGATCGTCCTGCGTATGCGCCGTGAGCAGCGCCTCGCCATCCCGCAACCGTTCCGCAAAGCACCGGTAGCGTGCGACGCGGGCGGCTTCCTCCAGGGAGAGGCCTTGCTCACGCCGCACGCGCACCGCGACGACCTGCAATGGAACGCCGAGTCGGCGGGCGAGCTTGCGGCAATGCGCGCTCCAATGCTTCGCGTTGGCGTGCAGGCCGTGGTTGACGTGCAGCGCGCGCAAGCGCACCCCGCCCGGTGCCGCGGCCAGCGCGGCGAGCAGTGCGGTGGAATCGACGCCGCCGCTCAGGGCGACGCAGATCGTGACGTCAGGAAATCCAGGCAGCAGCCGTGCGAGGCGTTCGCGGAGCCAGTCCGGACCGAACTCCCCGTCACTACGCCTGGCTCTCACTGAAGACCCCGAAGGAGGCGATCCGGCGCGAGCGCGCGGCACGCAGCTCGTCGCGCGGAATCGACTCGAGTGATTCGAGGTGCTTCAGCAGCGCCGCCTTGAGGCTGGCCGACGTCGCCGCCGGATCGCGGTGTGCGCCACCGAGCGGCTCCTCGATCACCTCGTCCACCAGCCCCAGCTTGGAGAGCCGGTCGGCGGTCATGTTGAGCGCTTCGGCGGCGGCTTCCTTCTTGTCCTGGCTCTTCCACAGAATCGACGCGCAACCTTCCGGCGAGATCACCGAATAGGTGCTGTACTGCAGCATGAGGAGGCGGTCGCAGACGCCGATCGCCAGCGCCCCGCCCGATCCGCCCTCGCCCGTCACCACCGTGACGATGGGCACGCTGAGCACCGACATCTCGAAGAGATTGCGGGCGATCGCCTCGCTCTGGCCGCGCTCCTCGGCGCCGACACCGGGATAGGCGCCCTGCGTATCGATCAGCGTCACGAGCGGCAGCCCGAAGCGCTCCGCGAGGCGCATCAGGCGCAACGCCTTGCGGTAACCCTCCGGCTTCGGCATGCCGTAATTGCGCCGCACGCGCTCCTTCGTGTCGCGGCCCTTCTGATGGCCGATGACCATGATGGGCCGGCCGTCGATGCGGCCGAGGCCGCCGACGATCGCCTGATCATCGGCAAACATGCGATCGCCGTGCAGCTCGCAGAACTCCGTGCAGAGGGTGGCGACGTAATCGAGCGTATAGGGGCGGCGCGGATGGCGCGCGAGCTGCGTGATCTGCCAGGGCGTGAGGCTCGCGAAGATGCTGGTCGTCAGCTGCCGGCTCTTCGCCTGCAGGCGCGAGATCTCCTCCTGGATGTTCACCTCGGATTCGGACGTGACATGCCGCAGCTCCTCGATCTTCGCTTCGAGCTCGGCAATGGGCTGTTCGAAATCCAGGAATGCAACGGCCATGCAGTCTTACCGCGACTTTCTCATGCTGCGCGCGAGGTTAAGGGGCCGCAGCCCCGGGCGCAAGCGCTGCGGATAGCGGCGCGTATCTGACGTCCACCGAGCCCCGGCCGAGCAGCCCTTCGAGATCCTCCCGCAGCTGGCTCGTGGCGCGGACCCCCCATTCGGGTCCGAGCTTGAGCACACCGCGTGCCGCGGACCCGCAATACTCGACCGCGATCGCGCACGGACCCGGCCGATGGGCGGCGAGCAGCTCCGCCAGGCGTGCCTGCAGGGCCGACGTATCGCCCCGATCCTGTGGCCACGTGAGCACCAGGCTGCGCGCCTGCTGCTCGCTCATCTTGCCGAGATCGATGATCGACCGCGCGGTGAGCCGCCATCCGTCGCTGAAGTCGTCGAAACGCAGCATGCCCTCGACCAACACCAGGGCGTCCTTGGTGGCGACATCGCGATACTTCAGGTAGACGTCCTCGAACAGGGTCACCTCCAGCCGGGCGGTACTGTCGTCCAGCGTCAGAATGAAACGCGGTCCGCGCTTCTTGACCTCGTCGACCAGGCCGCCGACCGTGACCAGCTTGCCGCCGCCGAAGCGCATGGGCTCGGCGCCCGGCGCCGGCCTCTCGCTCACCAGGTCCCCGATCCAATGCGAGGCAACACGGGCGAGCAGCGGCGCGAACGGCTTGGCGGGATGGCCGGTGAGATAAAGACCCAGCGTCTCCCGCTCGCCGGCGAGGCGCACCGCCTCGGTCCACTCCTGCAACACCACCCCGTCCGGCCGCGCCGCGGCAGCCTCCTCCGGGGACCCCTGGTCCGCCGCGGCGGCATCGGGCGCTGGCCCGAGCCCGAAGAGATCGTTCTGCCCGGCCTCATGGGCCTTGGAGTTCTGATCGCCCAGCTGCATGGCGGAAGGCAGCCGGTGCATGAGGGTGGCGCGGTTGGGCCCGAGCGCATCGAGGCTGCCGGAGCGCAGCAGTGCCTCCAGCACCCGGCGATTGATCTTCTGCAGATCGATGCGCCGGCAGAGATCCTCCAGGCTCCTGAACGGCCCTCGGGCCTCACGCTCCGCGATGAGCGCCTCCACTGCCCCACGGCCCACGCCACGCACCGCGCCGAGCCCATACAGGATGACGTTGTCGCCCTCGACGGCGAATTCGTAGAGCGAGGTGTTGACGTCGGGCCGACGCACCTGCAGCTTCATGGCCTCGCACTCATGGATCAGCGTCACGACCTTGTCCGTGTGATCCATGTCGGCGGAAAGCATGGCCGCCATGAACGCGGCCGGAAAGTGCGCCTTGAGGTAGGCGGTCTGGTAGGAGATCAGCGCATACGCCGCGGCGTGGCTCTTGTTGAAGCCGTAGCCGGCGAATTTCTCCATCTGGTCGAAGATCGCATTGGCGATCCTCTCCTCGATGCCCCGCGCGGCGGCGCCGGCGACGAACACCCCGCGCTGCTTGGCCATCTCCTCGGGCTTCTTCTTGCCCATGGCGCGGCGCAGCAGATCGGCGCCCCCGAGGGTGTACCCCGCCAGGCGCTGCGCGATCTGCATCACCTGCTCCTGATAGACGAATACGCCGTAGGTCACGCCGAGAACCTGCTCCATGTCCGGGTGCAGATACTCGGGTTTCTTGCCGTGCTTGCAGGCGACGTATTCCGGGATCAGGTCCATGGGGCCGGGACGGTAGAGCGCCCCAAGGGCGATGAGGTCATCGAAACGGTCGGGCTTGGCTTCCTTGAGCATGCGCTGCATGCCGCCGGACTCGAACTGGAAGACCGCCACGGTCTGCGCCTTCTTGAACACCCTGTCATAGGTGACCGCGTCATCGAGCGGGATGCGGCTGATGTCGAGCGGCGGCTGCCCGCTCTGCGCGCGCCGCGCGTTGAGTGTCTTGAGGGTCCAATCGATCACGGTCAGGGTGCGCAATCCCAGGAAGTCGAACTTCACCAGGCCGGCCGCTTCAACATCGTCCTTGTCGAACTGCGTGACCAGGCTGCCGCCCGATTCGTCGCAATAGAGCGGCGCGAAGTCCGTCAGCACCGAAGGCGCGATGACGACCCCTCCGGCGTGCATGCCGGCATTGCGTGTCAGTCCTTCGAGGGAGCGCGCGAGATCGATGAGGTTGCGGACCTCCTCCTCGGAATCGTACAGGCGCTTGAGCTCGGGCTCCTTCTGCAGCGCGTCATCGAGAGTGATGCCGAGCTCGAACGGAATGAGCTTGGCGATCTTGTCGACGAAACCGTAGGTCATGCCGAGCACGCGGCCCACGTCGCGCACCACCGCCTTGGCCGCCATGGTGCCGTACGTGATGATCTGCGAGACACGCTCGCGGCCGTAACGGCTGGCGACGTAGTCGATCACGCGGTCCCGCCCCTCCATGCAGAAGTCGATATCGAAGTCGGGCATGGAGACGCGCTCGGGATTCAGGAAGCGCTCGAAGAGAAGGTCGTAGCGCAGCGGATCGAGATCGGTGATCCGCAGGCTGTAGGCAACCAGCGAGCCGGCGCCGGAGCCGCGCCCGGGGCCTACCGGGACGCCGTTCTCCTTGGCCCAGCGGATGAAGTCCGCCACGATGAGGAAGTAGCCGGCGAAGCCCATGTTGCAGATGACGTCGAGCTCCGCTTGCAGCCGTTTGACGTAGGTCTCGCGGCTCGCGGTGTCCATGACGACACTCATCTCCCCCAGCCGCCGCTCGAATCCCGCCTGCGCCTCCCTGCGCAGGAAATCCTCGGTGCTCATGTCGCCCGGGACGGGGTATCGCGGCAGGCGGGGCTGACCTAGATTCAAGGTCAGGCTGGCGCGGCGGGCGATCTCGACGGAGTTGGCCAGCGCTTCGGGGATGTCGGCGAAGAGGCGCGACATTTCCTCGGGGGAGCGCAGATATTGCTGCGCGGTGTAGCGGCGCACGCGGTTGGCGTCAGCCAGCAGCGTCCCGTCATGGATACAGACGCGGGCTTCGTGGGACTCGAAATCGCTCGCCTTCAGGAAGCGTACATCGTTGGTGGCGACGACCGGTACGCCGCGCCTGCCGGCAAGACTGACGGCGGCGGCGATGTAGCTCTCTTCATCGGCGCGGCCGAGGCGCTGCAGCTCGATGTAGTAGCGATCGGGCAGCAGAGCGAGCCAATCGTCCAGTGCACGGGAGGCGTCCTGCTCGCGTCCGTTGATGAGCGCGCGGCCGATGTCACCTTCAGTGGCGCAGGAGAGCGCGATCAGTCCTTCCAGGCCTTCGGTGCTGAGCCAGGCGCGCTCGATGAGCGGCACGCCGCGCTGCTGCCCTTCCAGATAGGCGCGGCTGACCAGACGGGTGGCGTTGAGGTAACCGGTCTGGTTCTGGCAGAGGAACGTGATGCGCGAGGGCTGTTGGCGCTCGCCCGGCTCGCGGACGAGGAGGTCCACGCCAATGATCGGCTTGACGCCGCGCGCGAGCGCCTCGCGATAGAACTTGACCATCGCAAAGAGGTTGCTCTGGTCGGTCGCGGCGACCGCCGGCATGCCCGCGGCGGCGACCGCCTCGATGAGTTCCGGCACGCGCACCACGCTGTCGATCAGCGAGTACTCGGTGTGCAGCCGCAGATGGACGAAGCCGGCGCTCATATCAGGACTCCGTGTCGGTGCCGGTCAGGGCGGGCTCGCCCTGCGGGTCGGGCAGCATCCCGAGTGCCACCCGCACCGGACTGAACGAGCGGCGGTGCTGCGGCGAAGGCTCGCGCGTGCGCAGCGCCTCGAGATGCGCGGGAGTGCCATAGCCCTTGTGCACGGCGAGATCGAAGCCCGGGTAGCAGGGATCGAGAGCCTCCATCATGGCATCCCGATGCGTCTTCGCAAGAATCGAGGCGGCACTGATGGCCGCAACGCGAGCATCGCCTTCGATGATCGCCTCCATCGTGCAGCCGAGCGGCAGATCGGCGAGCGGCGGCAGCTGATTGCCGTCGACCTGCACATGGGTCGGACAGACGGGCAAACGCAGGAGCGCGCGGCGCATGGCCAGAAACGTGGCGCCGAGAATGTTGAGGGCATCGATCTCGTCGCGGTCGGCCCAGGCGACGGCCCATGCCAGCGCGCGACCGCGGATGATCGGCGCCAGACGCGCGCGCTCTTGCGGCGAGAGGGCCTTGGAATCGGCCAGGCCGCCGATGCGGCGGCGTGGATCGAGGATGACCGCCGCCGCCACCACCGGACCGGCGAGCGGGCCGCGGCCAGCCTCATCGACACCGGCGATTCTTCTGATAGGGCGGATCATTTTTGCAGAAGGCTCAGGATGGCCTCGGCCGCGCGATCGGCGGCGCCGCCGCGCAGTTCTTCGTGCACCTTGAGGAACTCCTCGTCGAGCTCGCGCAGATACCGGCCGTCCGAGAGCCGGCCGAGCAGCGCCTCGCCGAGGGCGGCACCCGTCACTTGCTCCTGCAGGAGCTCGGGCACGAGCGCTCTCCCGACGAGCAGATTCGGTTGCGAGAAGTACGGCACCTTGACCAGTCGCAGTCTTCGCAGCAGGAACGCGGTGAATGCAGCGAAACGATACGCCACGACCATCGGGCGGCGCGAGAGCAGCGTCTCCAGTGTAGCGGTTCCGGAGGCGACGATGGCCGCATCGCAGGCGGCGAGTGCTTGCTGGGCGCGGCCTTGCAGCAACAAAATATTCGGTGCCGCGGGGACTTCCGCTCGTTTGCTCTCAAAAATCTCACGAACCCGCGCCGTTGCCATCGGCGCGATGAAGGTGAGATCCGGCCGGCGGTCGGCCAGCCACGCCGCGGCCCGGACGAAGTCCGCGGCCAACCGCTCGACCTCTCCCACGCGACTTCCCGGCAACAAGGCGATGACGGTGGCGGACGGCGGCAGACCCAGCGTCGCGCGTGCGCCCGCGCGATCGACCTCGAGGGGAATCTGATCGGCGAGCGGATGGCCGACGAAGGTCGCGCGAATCCCGTGGCGCGCGTAGAACGAGGTCTCGAACGGCAGCAGGCAGAGCACCAGGTCGCAAGCCCGTCCGATGTGCCGCACCCGCCTTTGGCGCCAGGCCCAGACCTGGGGGCTGACGTACTGCACGGTTGTCAGGCCTGCCGCGCGCAGACGCTTTGCGAGGCCGAGATTGAACTCCGGTGCATCGACACCCACGAACACGTCGGGGCGAGCCGCAAGGAACCGATCGACCAGTGAAGACCGCAGCCGCAGCAGCCGCGGCAGATGGCGCAGCACCTCCGCCAGTCCCATGACCGCCAGCTCCTCCGCAGCTGCCCACGCCTCGCAACCGGCGGCGACCATCTTCGGCCCGGCAACACCGAAGCATTCGAGATCCGGGATGCGCGCGCGCAGCGCCGTGATCAGCGCGGCGCCGAGCAGGTCTCCCGATGATTCCCCGGCGACGATGCCGACGCGCAGCCGCGCCGTCCCGGTCATCTGACGATGCTGCGGGTCGAGCTGCGGATGAAGTCGACGAACAGGCGCAGCTCCGGCCGTTTCTCGGCCGACGGCTCGATCTGCTGCAGGGCGTCGCTGAGCTTGAGGTCGCTGCGGTAGACCAGGCGGTAGGCCTCCCGGATCGCGCGAATCTGCTCCTCCGTGTAGCCTCTGCGCTTGAGCCCCTCGGAGTTGACGGCGTGCGGCACGGCGTGATTGCCCGCCACCATTACGTAGGGCGGTACGTCGCGGGTGACGATCGCCCCGCCCGCCAGGAAGGCATGCGCACCAATCTTGCAATGCTGATGCACGGCCGACATGCCGCCGAGAATGACCCAATCGCCGATCTCGACGTGGCCCGCCAGCGACACGCAGTTGGCGAACACGGTGTTGCATCCCACGTTGCAGTCGTGCGCGACATGCGAGTACGCCATGAAGAGATTGTCGTCACCGATGCGAGTGACGCCCTTGTCGTGGACGGTGCCGCGGTTGGCCGTACAGCTTTCGCGAAAGATGTTCCGATCGCCGATCTCCAGACGTGTCGGCTCGCCGCCGTACTTCTTGTCCTGCGGCGCATCGCCCAGCGAGGCGAACTGATGGATCCTGTTTCCCGCGCCGATGGTGGTCGGGCCGTTGATGACGACATGCGGCCCCACGATCGTACCGGCGCCGATGCGCACATCCGGGCCGATCACGCTGAACGGTCCCACGACGACGTCCGCCGCCAGCTCCGCCCGCGGCGAAACGACGGCCTGGCGGTCGATCACTTCGCGGCCTCCGGCGCCACCATGATTTCCGCGTGCGCCACTTCATTGTCGCCGATCAGTGCCGCGGTGGAGAAGCGCCAGATGCCTTTGAGGTAACGCTCCACCTGGGCGGTGAGCACCAGCTGGTCCCCGGGCTCCACCGGCTTGCGGAAGCGCGCCTTGTCGATGCCGACGAAGTAGAAGCGGGTCTCCGCGTCCGGGATCACGTTGGCGCTGAGGAACGTCAGGATACCCGCCGTCTGCGCCAGCGCCTCGATGATGATGACACCGGGCATGACCGGACGCCCGGGGAAGTGTCCGGGAAAGTACGGCTCGTTGTAGGTGACGTTCTTCAGCGCACGGATATCCTTGCCGCTGTTCCAATCGAGCACGCGATCGACCAGCAGGAAAGGATAACGGTGCGGCAGATAGCGCAGGATACCTTGGATATCGAGTTGTGTCGCGTCAGTCATCATCCTCTTCCTGATCGGGGCCGCGGGAGTTATGGCGCTCCAGCGCCTTGAGCCGTGTGGCCAGCGAGTCGAGGCGCTTGAAGCGCGCCACCAACCGGCGCCAGACATGAGCCTCTTCGAGCGGAATGCCTCCGGAGTATACGCCGGGGCGGGGAATCGAATGGCTGACCATGGTGCAGCCGGTGATGATCACGTCGTCGCTGATCGTGAGGTGTCCGCCGATGCCCACCTGACCGCCAATCATGCAGCGGCGGCCTATGCTCGTGCTGCCCGAGACGCCGACGCAGGCCGCCAGCGCGCTGTGGGCGCCAACCCTGACGTTGTGGGCGATCATGATCAGATTGTCGAGCTTGACACCCTCTTCGATAACGGTGTCCTCGATGGCACCGCGGTCTATGGTGGTGTTGGCACCGATCTCGACGTCGGTTCCGACGCGCACCGTACCCGTCTGCGGCACTTTGATCCAACGGCCACGCTCCTGGGCGAAGCCGAAGCCGTCCCCGCCGATCACTGCGCCCGGTTGGACGGTGGTCCGGGCACCGATCTGCACGCGCCGGCAGACCGTCACTCGCGCTGTGAGTCGCACGTCCTCGCCCACGAGCGCCTGCTCTTCGATGATGCAGTGCGGGCCGACGAACGCTCGCGCGCCGACGATTGCGCCCTCGCCGATCACACTGTGCGCGCCAACGTGCGCGCTGGGATCGATGCGCGCGCCCGGTGCGATCACGGCGGACGGATGCGCGCCGGCAGGGGCCGCGGGGTGCGGATGCAGAACGGCGGCTATGCGCGCATACGTGGCGTGTGGATTCTCGCAGACCAGCGCGGCCGTCGCGCAGTGCGCGGCACAGGCGGCGTCGAGCACGACCGCCCCCGCGCCTGTCGTCGCCAACTGCTCGCGATAGCGCGGATTGGCAACAAAGGCCAGGGACCGGATGTCCGCGTGCGCCAGCGTGGCCACGTGGTCGACGGTTCTCCCGGGGTCGCCGCGCAGCTCGCAGCCGAACCGGACCGCGAGCTCCCCGAGTGAGATGCCCATGGACGAACGAGCCGCGGCGCGCGCGCCGTGCTCCGTTTAGCGTCTGCGGGCCGGAGCGTGACCGGCCTGCGACTTCAGGGCGCCGAGGATCGCCGGCGTGATGTCGAGTGCCTGGTCGGCATAGATGAATCCGTCGGCCAGCACGAGGTCATACCGCTGCTGCTTGGCGTAGCTCTGCACCACTTGCTGCAGCGTTTTCTGCAGCTCCGACATCAGCTCGTTACGACGCGTGTTGACATCGTCCTGGATCTCGCTCTGCTTGCGCGCGAGATCCTGGTAGCGCTCGCGCAGGTCGACCTCGGCCTGGTCGCGCTGGTCCTGCGTCATGGTGGCCTCGTTCTTCTTCAGCGCGTCCTCCTTGGCTTTGAGCTGTGCCGCCTCCGCCTGCAGACTGCGCTGCTTGGGCGCGAATTCCTGGCGCAGCGCCGCCACCGCCGACTGCGCCTGCGGCGACTCCTGCAGCAGCTGGCCGTAGTTCACGACCGCTATCCTGAGCCCGGCCGCCTGCGCCTGCGCCGTACCCGCCGCCCCGACCGCCGCGACGGCCAGGATGAGAGCCAGGCCGCCCGAGGAGGCGACCCCGAGACCCCAAGACCTAAACCCGATCAAGCGCTTCACGTAAACCCACCTCGGACTGTTTGATTGTGACCGAGGCCGCCCGCCGGCGGCCAAGCCCTTAATGATAGCACTCCCAATCCGTCCCTCAGGTACAAGGATGTACCCGGCCGCCGCAGGTGGCGGAGCTTGGGGCAAAAACCACGCTTTTTGCCCCAAGCCGCGCTGGGCGGGGCAGGAGCCCCGATCCAGCGCATCAACTAAAACGCCTGGCCGACGGAGAACTGGAACCCCTCGGTCTCGTCGCCCCACGTCCGCCCTGTCGGGTCATAGTGCTTGGCGTTGAGCGGTATGCCATAGCTGAACCGGAAGAGCCCGAGCGGCGCCAGCCATTCCACGGCCAGGCCGGTCGAGCGCTTCAGGCTGCCCCAGCCGTCGAAATGGTAGAACTCCGGGGTCGCCCCGTCCGGGCCGTAGAAGTGGATCTTGCTGCCCGTGTAGAAGATGTTGCCGACATCGAAGAACAGGCTCACCCGCGCGCTCTGCCGCCATTTCTCCGGCATCGGCAGGAGGAGCTCGTTCTGGCTGGTGATGCGGAAATTGCCGCCGTACGGGTTGCCGAAGTTGTCGCGGGGCCCGAGCCAGTCCTCGCGGAAGCCGCGCACCGAGTCCGGTCCGCCGCCGAAGAGCTGCTGGTAGGGGGGGATGGCCGTGGTCCTGCCCATGGCCGCGCCGTAATCGACGCTGTCCAGGAAGGATAGAGTCAGCCAGTGTTTCCATATCGGGGCGTACTGCTGGAAGGTGAAATCCCCCATCCAGTACCGCACCGTGCTTGCCGGCGAGGCGATGCGGAAGTCGACGGCCGTGCGGTTGCCGCGGTCGGCGAACAGCGAGCGGTTGCGCGAGTCGATGCCCCAGCCGGCGACCAGCAGCACGTCGTTGAAATCGGTGCCGTAGAGCTCGTAGTCGTTGTTGGTATAGTCCTCGTGCACCAGGTAGTTGTACGAATGGCCGTTTTCCTGCACCCACTGCTGCGCCTGCTCCGCGCTCGCGTACGAAGTGGTCAGCAGGTGCGAGCTCTCGAAGGCGGCACCGGCGGTGAGATACTGGAACTCGGAGATCGGATAGCTCCAGGTCGGCCCGAGGCTGAGCGTCTTGGACGAGAAGTTGGACGACGAGGAGACGAACTGCGTGACGTCGCGGTAACTCACCGACAGCGTCTGGCTGACGCCGTTCATGGTGATGTACGGATTGGTGTACTGGACGGTATAGACCTTGTTGTAGGCCCCACCCTCCAGATCGACGGCGAAGCGGTTGCCGGTGCCGAGGAAATCCGCGTCGGCGTAGTTCGCGTTCAGCATCAGCTTGTAGGTCGCCGAGTAGCCGACTCCGCCCGAGAGCTGCGCCGCCGGCCCCTGCGTCACCTTGTAGTTGACATCAACCTGGTCCGGCGAGCCGGCCACGGGCGTCGTCTTGTAGCTCACGTCCTTGACGTAGGGGAGCTTCTGAATGCGCTGCTTGGAACGCTCCAGCGCCACGTTCGAGAGCCACCCACCCTCGAGCTGGCGCATCTCGCGACGCAGCACGACGTCATTGATGGACGTCTCCTCGGAGAAGGTGATGTTGCGTACGTAGACGCGATTACCCGGATCGACGAAGAAGGTGAGCGCGACGGTGTGATTCTGATCGTCCGGCGTCGGCACCGGGTCCACCTTGGCGAAGGCGTAGCCGTATTCTCCCAGCCGATCCTGGATCGCCTTCTGGGTGGCGGTGATCAGCTTGCGGTTGAAGATCTCTCCCGGGCTGATCTCCACCAGCTGCTCGAGCTCCGACTTCGGCACGACGAAGATGCCCGCGAGCTTGACCGACGAGATCTTGTAGACATCGCCCTGGCTGATGTTGATGTCGATGAAGATGTCGTTCTTCTCGGGCGTGATCTGCACCTCGGTGGAGTTGATCTGGAAGTTGGCGTAGCCGCGGTCCATGTAGTAATCGCGCAGCCGCTCGAGGTCTCCCTGCAGCGTCTCGCGCGAGTAGCGGTCGTCCTGCCGGTACCAGGAGAGCCAGTTCGGCGTCTTCAGCTGGAAGGTCTGCAGGATGTTTTTCTGCTTGTACTTGGTGTTGCCCACGATGTTGATGGAGCGGATCACCGCCCGGTCGCCCTCGCGGATCTTGACCGCGATCTTCACGCGGTTGCCGCTGTCCGGGGTGACCTTCGTGTCGATGACGACGCCGTACTTGCCGCGGCTGTAGTACTGGTCGGTCAGGTACTGCGTGACGTCGTCCAGCACGGACCGATCGAAGATCTTGCCGGGTGCGAGCCCGACGTTGCGCAGCGATTTCTGCAGATCCTTGGTCTTGATGTCCTTGTTGCCGGAGATGGTGAAGCTCTCGATCGAGGGCCGCTCCAGCACCACGACGACCAGCGTACTGCCCTCGCGGCGCAGCTCCACGTCGCGGAAGAACCCGGTCTCATAGAGGGCGCGGATGGCCTCGCGCACCCGCTGCGGCGTCAGCTGATCGCCGATGTTCACCGGCAGGTAGTTGAATACCGTGCCCTCGGTGATGCGCTGCAGGCCCTCCACTTTGATGTCGCCGACGGTGAAGTCCGCATCCGAGGATGGAGTCTGGGCCTGCGCAAGCGCGATCGCCGAGTGGACGGCCAATGCGATCGAGGCCAGCAGTACGACGCGAGGCTTCATGTTCTAATACCCAACTTCTTTGTCACTTTCGGAGCTCTCGGCCCCAACTGTTGCAGCGATCACGTAAGTCGACCCCTCTCGCCGCGGCGGTCGGCCGCGACGGGACATGCGGACCTCTTGGGATCCGCTAGCTCGCGAATATCAACTGAACTGGCGCGCGATATCGTTGAAGAGCGCCACCCCCATGAGGAGGATGAGCAGCGCGATTCCGACCTGCTGCCCGAACGCCTGCGCCCGCTCCGACATGGGGCTGCCCTTCACCCATTCGACCAATTGAAACACGATCTGGCCGCCGTCGAGTATGGGAATGGGCAGCAGGTTGAGGAAGCCGAGCGAGAGCGAGATCAGCACCAGGAAATCGAGGAAAGAGCTGACTCCTTCGCTGGCCGACTGGCCCGCGTACTCGGCAATGGACACCGGTCCGCTCAGGTTCTGCAGCGACACGTGCCCGAGCATCATGCGCCAGAAGAGCCTTCCCTGCAGCGCGGTCATGCTCCACGCCTGGTCGGCGGCCTGTCCCACGGCGGCGAAGGGCGACAGGCTGAGGTGGCGCACCATGCTCGGCGGATAGGGTATGTCGCTCGGCGATTCCGCCTGGATACGCCCCACGGGCTTGCCGTCGACCGACACGCTGGCGACGTGCACTTGCACCGTGTGCGGGACCCCCGCGCGCTCGAAAGTGAGGCTGACCGTTGCGCCTGGACGGGGACTGAGTTGCCCCACGAGATCGTCCCAGCTCGTCACCGCATGGCCGTCGATCGACAGCACCCGGTCGCCCTTTTTCAGTCCGGCGCGCGACGCCGGCCCGCCCGGCAGCACTTCGCCGAGCTGCGCCGGCAACGGCGGCTCCCAGAACTGAAACCCCAGACCCGAGAAGAGCTGCGGCAGCGCGGTGAGACGGCGTCGGGCGGCTGCGTCGGGCACGTCGAGATCGACCTGGCGCAGCTGTCCATTGGTGCCGCGCACCGTCAGGTCCGCGTCGCCGCGCGAGCTCATTGCATCCAGCAGGCCGAAAACCACGTCCTGCTGCTCGCTGACCTGCTGGCCGTTGATCGCGACGATGCTGTCGCGGGAGCGCAGTCCGGCCTTCGCGGCGATCGAGCCGGCCGTCACATCGCCCACCACCGGCAGAACCTGCGTGATGCCGCTGATGTACATCATCACCGCGAGCACGAGGATGGCGAAGAGAATGTTGAAGCCGGGCCCGGCCAGCAGCACCACGATGCGCGCGAGGGGATGCTTGCGTGTGAACGACCGCGGCAGATCCTCGGGCGCGACCGGGCCCTCGCGCTCGTCGAGGAGCTTCACATAGCCGCCGAGCGGAATCGGTGCGATCCAATGCTCCGTGCGGTCCGGGCCGACGTGCCACGAGATCAGCGGCTTGCCGAACCCGATCGAGAATCTGAGAACCTTGAAGCCGAGGCGCCGCGCGACCCAGTAGTGGCCGAACTCGTGAACGGTGACCAGCAGCCCGACCGCGATGACGAACCACAGTGTGATCCAGACGAAGCTCATGCCCGCGCGCCCTCGAGCGAGCGCCCCCCGGCCGCACGCAGCCCGCCGTCGATGCGCTCGGCCGCCAGCCGTCTGGCTTCCGCGTCGGCCGCCAGCACGTCGTCCAGACCGCCGATAGCCCCCGCGGGACACCGTGTGACCACTTCTTCAATGACTGCGGCGATGCCGGGAAAGTTCAATCGGCGCTCCAGAAACGCGTGGACGGCGACCTCGTTGGCTGCGTTGAGGGCGACCGGAGTCAGGCCACCGGCCCGGGCCGCCGATTGCGCCAGCGCGAGGCAGCGGAATTTCTGCAGGTCCGGAGCGCGAAAATCGAGCCGCGAGGTCTTCACCAGATCGAGGAATTCTACACCGGAGGCCATTCTCTCGGGCCACGACAGAGCGCATGCGATCGGCGTGCGCATGTCCGGCGAGCCGAGCTGCGCCAGCAACGACCCGTCGAGGTATTCGACCAGCGAGTGGATGATGCTCTGCGGATGGACGACGATCTCGACCCGGTCGGGCGTCAGCGCGAAGAGAAAGCAGGCCTCGATGAGCTCGAGTCCCTTGTTCATCAGCGTCGCCGAATCGACGGAGATCTTGCGGCCCATGACCCAGTTGGGATGCGCGCAGGCGGCCTCGGGAGTCGCCGCGGCAATGGCTTCCGGCTGCCAGTCGCGAAACGGACCGCCGGAGGCGGTGAGGAGGATGCGGCGCACGCCCTTCGGCGTTTCCCCCGTGCGCGCGCCCGCGGGCAGGCACTGGAAGATGGCGTTGTGCTCGCTGTCGATCGGCAGCAGGGTGGCGCCGCTTGCGCGCACGGCGTCCATGAGCAGCGGACCGGACATGACGAGCGACTCTTTGTTCGCGAGCAGCAACCGCTTGCCGGCGCGCGCCGCGGCCAGCGTGGAGCGCAGTCCCGCGGCGCCGACGATCGCCGCCATGATGCATTCGGCTTGCGGCAGTGTCGCGATCTCAGTGAGCGCCCCGGCGCCGGCGAGGATGCGTGTGCCGCGAGCGGTATCGCCGAGCTGCGCGACCAGCTCGCGCGCCGCGCCTTCGTCGGCCATCGCCGCATACGCCGGCCGAAAGCGCCGGATCTGCTCGGCCAGCTTGCCGACGCTGCGGTTGGCGCCGAGCGCCACCAGGCGGAAACGATCCGGATGCCGCGCGAGCACATCGAGCGTGCTCTCGCCGATCGATCCCGTGGAACCCAAAACGACCACGCCGGTCATGGCAGGACTCCTAAAAAAGTGAGGCCGAGCAGCAGCACGGGCGCGGCGCCCGTGACGCTGTCGATGCGGTCCATCACGCCGCCGTGCCCCGGAAAGAGGGTACCGCTGTCCTTCATTCCGGCGAAGCGCTTCAGCAGACTTTCCGTCAGGTCGCCGACGATCGAGAAGGCCACGGCGGCCAGGCAGAGAGCGAGGAAGCGCCCGAGCGGCAGACGGAACCAGGTGCCGCCGATCAGCGCCACGATGGCGCTCGCGGCCAGTCCGCCGAGCGCGCCTTCCCAGGTCTTGCCGGGCGATACGGCCGGAGCGAGCCGCCGGTGGCCGAATCGCCGGCCGAAGAAATAGGCGCCGATATCGGCCATCCAGACGAGGACCAGGGCAAAGAGCACCCACTGCGCACCGTGGCGGATCTCCAGCCGCAGGCGGCTCAGCGCGAGCCACGCCGGAACCAGCGACAGCATGCCTGCCACCCCCGCCGACCACGGCCTGACGCGCCGCGGCGCCGCCACGATCCACACCAGCGCGAGCAGCCACCAGAGGAGCGCAGCCGCGAGCAGGGCCTCGAGTCCACGGGGCGTACGCGTGACGCTCCAGGCGACGGCCAGGAGCGCGCCGATGAGCGCAACGAATCCGGCCCGGGCGCGCGGATCCGACCATTTGAGGAACGCGGACCATTCCCACGCGCCCATCAGGACCACGAGCGTCAGGAGCGCCACGGTGGCGACCGCGGGCAGCCAGAAGAGCACCACGAGCAGCAGCACGATCAGGACGGCGGCGGTCGCGACCCGTTTGCGGAGCGACTCGCTCACGGGCCGCGGGCTTTCATCTGTCCGGTCGTGAGGCCGAAGCGCCGCTCCCGTCCGGCAAAGAACTCGATCGCGGCCGACAGCTCCGCCTTGTCGAAGTCCGGCCACAGCCGGTCGCTGAAATAGAGCTCCGCGTAGGCGATGTTCCACAGCAGGAAGTTGCTGATCCGCCGCTCGCCGCCGGTGCGGATCAGGAGGTCGGCATCCGGCAGTCCGGCGAGCTCGAGAGCGCCCGCGAAGCGATCCTCATCGATGTCGGCGGGACGCAGCGCGCCGCTCGCGCACTGCGCGGCGAGCTGGCGGGCCGCCTGCACGATGTCCCAACGGCCGCCGTAGCTCACCGCCACCTGCAGCTTCAGTCCGGTGTTGCCGGCGGTATGCTGCTCGGCCGCGGCGATCTGCGCTTGCAGACGCACCGACAGGCGCTGTCGATTGCCGATGAAACGCAGCCGCACGCCCTGGCGGTGCAGCTCGGCGATCTCGCGATCCACGGCCTCGAAAAACAACCCCATCAGGCTCGCCACCTCCTCCGCCGGCCGCGACCAGTTCTCGCTGGAGAAGGCGAACAGCGTCAGCGCGACGACCCCCAGCCGGCTGCACTCCTCGACGCAGAGACGCACCGGCGTCAGGCCCGCCTTGTGCCCGGCCGAACGGGGCAGCCCGCGCGCCGCGGCCCAGCGGCCATTGCCATCCATGGTGATCGCAATGTGCCGGGGCACGGCGTCAGCGGCCGGGAATTGCGCCAAGTCTCTCATCAGACCTGCATGACTTCCTTTTCTTTGGCCGTCAGCAGCTGCTCGATGTCGGCCACGTGCTTGTCGGTCAGCTTCTGGATTTCCGTTTCCGCCCGCCGCTCGTCGTCCTGGGAGATCATCTTTTCCTTCAGCATTTCCTTCACATCGGACATGACATCGCGGCGCACGTTGCGTACGGCAACGCGCGCGCCCTCCGCATCGTGCCGCAGCACCTTGGTGATCTCCCGGCGCCGCTCTTCGGTGAGCGGCGGCATCGGGATGCGGATCACCGTGCCCGCGGTCATCGGCGTCAGCCCGAGATCGGATTTGAAGATGGCCTTCTCGATCGCCTGCACCACGGTTTTTTCCCATGGCGACACGACCAGGGTGCGTCCCTCCTCGACGGCAATGCTCGCCACCTGCTGCAGCGGTACCTCGGAGCCGTAGTAGTCGACCTTCAGGTGCTCGATCAGACTCGGGTGCGCGCGGCCCGTGCGCAGCTTCTTGAGATCGTTCTGGAAGGTCTGCACGCACTTCGCCATGCGCTCGCGTGCGTCTTTCTTGATGTCATCGAGCATTGTTCTGACTCCGTCCGGCCTAGTCGCAGGTGACGGCGGTGCCCACGTCTGCGCCGCGCACGATGCGCGTCAGGTCGCCGGCATTGTTGAGATTGAAGACCCGCAAAGGCAAATGGTTGTCGCGGCACATCACGATCGCGGTCGCATCCATGACGTTGAGCTTCTCGGTGAGCACGCGATCGAAGGTGAGCCGGGGGTAGTGGACCGCGGCGGGATTGCGCATCGGATCATCGGAGTAGACACCGTTCACCTTGGTCGCCTTGAGCAGCACCTCGGCGCTGATCTCGATGGCCCGCAGGGCCGCCGCGGTGTCGGTCGTGAAGAAAGGGTTGCCCGTCCCGGCCGCGCAGATGACGACCCGGCCCTTCTCCAGGTGGCGGATGGCGCGGCGGCGGATGTAGTCCTCGCAGACCTCGTTGATGCGGATGGCGGACATGACGCGCGCGTAGAGGCCCAGGCTCTCCAGCGCGTCCTGCATGGCCAGCGCGTTCATCACGGTGGCGAGCATGCCCATCTGGTCGCCGGCCACCCGGTCCATCCCTGCCCGCGCGAGGCCGGCGCCGCGAAAGATGTTGCCGCCGCCGATGACGACTGCGAGCTGCACGCCGAGACCGACGATGTCCTGCAGTTCTCCGGCGATGCGCTTGAGCACCGCGGGATCGATGCCGTAGTCGGCGCTGCCCATCAGCGCCTCCCCCGAGAGCTTCACGAGAATGCGGGAGTAGCGAGCCTTCGAATTGCTTTCGGTCATCCCAAATGCCTCGTCTTGATGGAAAAAACCCCGCCGTCGGCGGGGCTTTTTCTGAGCGGCTGGCGTCGCGTCAGTGCTTGGAGCCCTTGACCTGGGCCATGACCTCCGCCACGTAGTCCTCCTGCTTCTTCTCGATGCCCGCGCCGACCTCGAAGCGCTCGAACGCCGTGACCTGCGCGCCGGCGCCTTTCAGCAGCTTCTCCACCGTCGTGTCCGGATCCTTGACGAACGGCTGGCCGAGAAGGGTGATCTCCCCCAGGGACTTGCGCAAGCGCCCCTCGACCATCTTGGCAACGATCTCCGGCGGCTTGCCCTCGCCTTGGGCCTGCTCGGTCAGGATCTCGCGCTCCTTGGCGATGACCTCGGCAGGCACTTCCCGCTGCGAGAGGTATCTGGGGTTGCTCGCGGCAACGTGCATCGCCAGGTCGTGCGCGAGCTGCGCATCCCCGCCCTTCACGGCGACCAGAGTTCCGATCCGCGTGCCATGGGTATAGGCACCGAGATGCTGCGGCGACGCGAGCAGCACGAAGCGCCGCACGCCAATGTTCTCGCCGATCTTGGCCACCAGCGATCGCCGGCGCTCCTCGATAGTTTCGGCGCCGTCGAGCTTTACCTGCAGCAAGGCGTCGAGGGTCTGCGGACGCTCCGCGACGGCGCGGCTGGCAACGGCCTTGGCGAAGGCGCGGAAGTCGTCTCCGCGCGCGACAAAGTCCGTCTCGCAGTTGACTTCCACCATGGCGGCCGCGAGGCCGTCGGCGGAGCGCTCGACCGCAATGACGCCCTCGGCGGCGACGCGGGTGGCCTTCTTATCGGCCTTGGCGAGGCCCTGCTTGCGCATGAGCTCCGCGGCCGCATCGAGGTCGCCCCCGGTCTCCACCAGGGCTCTCTTGCACTCCATCATGCCGGCGCCGGTGCGCTCGCGCAGCTGCTTGACCGTATCTGCTGTGATGCTCATCGGTGATGTTTCCTGTCAGTCCCCGCGTCCCTTGCGCCGGCCAGCGCCGACGCCGCTCGGGCGGCGTGGAGCAACTGCGGCCTTCTCGCCGGTGCCACCGGACGCGGCCACCTCCGGCACGTCCTCGCCATCCAGATCATCCTCCTCGGGACCCACTTCCTCGGGCGCGCCCGGGGTCACCGGCGCCTTGGCCGGGGCGGGGCGACGGCGGGGGGGAGCCTTCTTGCTGCGCACCGTCGCGGCGGGCCGCTGCCGGCCGCGCGCGGATTTGCGGCGGGGATTTCCGGCCTCGTCGAGCTCCACGAACTCGTCCTCGCCGACGGCCACGGCAGGCACGGCCTCCTTGCCCTCGAGCACGGCATCCGCGATGCCAGCCGCATAGAGCTGGATGGCGCGCATGGCGTCATCGTTGCCGGGGATCACATAGTCGATGCCGTCGGGCGAGCAATTGGTATCGACGATCGCGACCACGGGAATGCCGAGCTTCCTCGCCTCGTCGACCGCGATCTTCTCGTGTCCGACGTCGACGACGAACAGGGCGTCCGGCAGCCCTTCCATGTTCTTGATGCCCCCGAGGCTCCTTTCCAGCTTCTCCATCTCGCGGCGAAGCTGCGTCGCCTCCTTCTTGCCGCGCTTGTCCAGCGCGCCCGAAGTGGCCAGCTCGGTGATCTCGCCCAGCCGCTTGATCGACTGGCGGATGGTCTTGAAGTTCGTCAGCATGCCCCCCAGCCAGCGCTGGTTGACGAAGGGCTGGGTGGAACGCTCGGCCTCTTTCTGCATGGCCTCGCGCGCGGAGCGCTTGGTGCCCACGAAGAGCACCGTGCCGCCGTCGGCGACCACGCCGCGGATGAAGTGAGCCGCCTCCGCGTAGAGCGGTTGCGTCTTCTCGAGATTGATGATGTGGATCTTGTTACGCTCGCCGAAGATGAAAGGCGCCATCTTCGGGTTCCAGAAGCGGGTCTGATGTCCAAAATGGACCCCCGCCTCCAGCATCTGTCGCATGGACACGCCGGGCATGAGAATCTCCTGTTTGGGTTGAGCCTCCGCGCATCCCCGCGGCCATCCTCTATCCAAAGGCGAGGACACCCAGCCGACGGGTTCAGCGATGCGCGTGTGGTGTATTAAATAGTCGAGAATTGCCAAAAAAGGCCGCGCTTTATACCATGAATCGAGACACCATGCACGTGACGATCAAAACCCCCGAAGAGCAGGAAAAGATGCGTGTCGCCGGCCGCCTGGCCGCCGACGTGCTCGACATGATCGCCGAGCACGTGGTGCCCGGGGTGACCACCGAGGAGCTCGACCGCATCTGCCACGATTACATCGTCAACGTGCAGAAGTCGGTGCCGGCGAACCTCAATTACCGCGGCTTCCCCAAGACCATCTGCACCTCGGTCAATCACGTCGTCTGCCACGGCATCCCGAACGACAAGCGCCTCAAGGCCGGCGACATCATCAACATAGACGTCACCGTGATTCGTGACGGCTTTCACGGCGACACCAGCCGAATGTATTTCGTGGGCAAGCCGCCCGCCCACGCGCAGCGGCTGGCGGAGACCTGCTTCGCGGCCATGTGGCGCGGCATCGAGACGGTGCGCCCCGGTACGCGGCTCGGCGACATCGGCCATGCCATCCAGACCTTCGTGGAGCAGAACAATTACTCGGTCGTGCGCGAGTACTGCGGCCATGGGATCGGGCGCATCTACCACGAGGATCCGCAGGTGCTGCACTACGGCGAGCCCGGCACCGGCTTCGAGCTCAAGCCCGGCATGACCTTCACCGTGGAGCCGATGGTCAATGCCGGCAAGCGCCATGTGAGGCTGCTGCCCGATGGCTGGACGGTGATCACCAAGGATCACTCGCTATCGGCCCAGTGGGAGCATACGGTACTGGTCACGGACCACGGTCACGAGGTGCTCACCCTGGGGTCCGCCGAACGGCGGACGCACTGACCGCCATGGCGGCCGGGGACGTCGATCTCCTCGAGGAAGCGCTGCCCGCCCCCGTCGATCCCGGCTGGCCGTGGCTGCAGCGCCTGCCGGCGCTGCTCGCCGAGGCGCACGGGTCGCCCGCCACATGGCGCGAGCTGCTGCGCCAGGCGCATGAGGAGCTGAAAGCCCGCTTCCTCGCCGATGAGCCCGTGGAGACGCTGGTACACGCTCGCGCCGCGCTCGTCGACGTCGTCCTGCGGGAATCCTGGCGCACGCACTCGATCGCCTCGATGATCTCCTGGGCCCTGGTCGCGGTCGGCGGCTACGGCCGCGGCGAGCTGCACCTCTGCTCCGACATCGACATTCTGCTGCTGGTGCCGCGCGCGCCGAACGGCCCGGAGCAGGGAGCGATCGAGAGGCTGCTCGCCTTCCTCTGGGACATCGGCCTCGAGGTCGGCCACAGCGTGCGCACGGTGGAGGAATGCGCGGCGGAGAGTGTCGCCGACGTCAGTGTCATGACGACGCTGCTCGAGGCCCGCCTGCTCTCAGGCAATGCGGCTCTTCTCGCCGAGATGCAGGCCGCGCTCGCGCCGGATCGGGTCTGGCCGGTGCGGGAGTTCTTCGAGGCCAAGGTGCGCGAGCAGGCGGAGCGCCACCTGAAGGCGAACGATACCGCCTACAACCTGGAGCCGAACGTCAAGACCAGCCCGGGGGGCCTGCGCGACGTGCAGACCATCGCCTGGGTAGCCAAGCGCCGCTTCGGCTCCGACACGCTCGATGGGCTGGTGACCAACGGCTTTCTCACTCTCGCGGAGCTGCGGCGGCTGAAGCAGGCGCAGTCCTTCCTCTGGAAAGTCAGGTTCGGCCTGCATGTCCTCACCGGCCGGCGCGAGGACCGTCTGCTCTTCGATCATCAGCTGAAGCTGGCGCAGACGTTCGGCTACGAGGACGCTTCCTACACCCTGGCGGTAGAGCAGCTGATGCAGCGCTACTACCGCACGGCGAAGGACGTCAGTCTGCTCAACGAGCTGCTGCTGCAGCTCTTCCGCGAGGCCCTGCAGACCGAGAGCGAGCCGCCACGGCCGTTGAATGCGCGCTTCCAGGTGCGCAACGGCTCGCTCGAGGCGGTCAGCGAGGATGTGTTCGCGCGCACCCCCTCGGCGTTGCTCGAGCTGTTCGTGCTGCTGCAGCAGAACCCGGACATCAAGGGCGTGCGCGCCGCCACCATGCGCGCGGTCGCACGCAACCTGTGGCTCATCGACGAGGAGTTCCGCCAGAACCCGCGCCATCACCGGCTCTTCCTCGAGATCGTGCGCGCGCCGGCCGGCGTCACTCACGAGCTGCGGCGGATGAACGCCTACGGCGTGCTGGGGCGCTACATCCCGGCATTCGGCCGCATCGTCGGCAGGATGCAGTACGACCTCTTCCATGCCTACACGGTCGACGCGCACACGCTCTTCGTGGTGAGCAACCTGAGGCGCTTCGCCATCCCGCGTTACGATCACGAGCTGCCGGAAGCCTCGCGCATCATGCAGCAGCTGCCGCGTCCCGAGGTCGCCTACCTGGCGGCGCTGTTTCACGATATCGCCAAGGGCCGCGGCGGCGATCATTCCGAGCTCGGCTCAGTGGACGCGGAGGCCTTCTGCCTGGAACAGGGCCTGTCGCCCTACGACGCGCGCATCGTCGCCTGGCTGGTGCGCAACCATCTCACCTTCTCCCTCACGGCGCAGAAGCAGGACATCGGCGATCCGCAGGTCATCAACGCCTTCGCGCGCATGGTGGGCGACGAGGCGCATCTCGATTACCTCTATGTGCTCACCTGCGCGGACGTGCGCGGCACCAACCCCAAGCTGTGGAACTCCTGGAAGGCATCCCTTTTCCATGACTTCTATCACCGCGTGCGGCGGGCGCTGCGCCGCGGCCTGGAGACGCCGATCGACCAGGAGCAGCTGGTGCGCGAGACGCAGGAGGCGGCGCGCCGCCTGCTGCAGGAGCGCGACCTTCCGGTGGCCGACATCGACCGCGCCTGGGCGCGCTTTTCCGCCACGTACTTCCTGCAACACTCGCCGGAGGAGGTCGCCTGGCACTCGCGCCTGCTCGCCGAGCGCGACCCGAGCTCCGATGAGCCGCTGATCGCGCTCGACCCGCAGAGCGTGCGCGGCACGACCGCGGTGCTCATCTACACCCGTGCCCGCCGGCACGGCTTCGCGCGCACCACCGCCGTCCTCGACCAGCTTGGACTCAACATCGTCGATGCGCGGATCACCCCCATGGGCGACGGCTTCAGCCTCGATCTCTACCACGTGCTGGAGGACGACGGCGCGCCGATCACCGATCGCGACCGCCAGGAGGAGATCGAGCATGCGCTCTGGCGCTCGCTGCAGCGCCCGCAGGACACGCCGTTCGCGGTTTACCGGCGCGCTCCCCGGCAGGCGCGCATGTTCCATACCGCCACCCTGATCGCCCTCAGCGTCGATGAGCGCAACCGCCGCTCGGTGCTCGAGCTCACCGCCGGCGACCGCCCCGGCCTGCTCTGCGACGTCGGCAAGGTGTTGATGCAGGAGCACATCGAGCTGCAGGCGGCCAAGATCATGACGGTCGGCGAGCGCGCCGAGGACGTCTTCTATGTCACGGACTTCGACGGACGGCCGCTCGATGCCGCGACGGCGGAACGGCTGCGCGAGAGTCTCGCGCGCGCGCTCGACCGGCGCGATGCGGCATAAGCGGCGGCGGGCGGGACGATGAATCCGCTGCTGACGCGGCTGCATCCTTATCCTTTCGAGCGTCTGGCGCGCCTGCTGTCGGGCGTGAGCTCCCCGGCGGGACTGGAGCCGATCGGGATGTCGATCGGCGAGCCCCGGCACGAGCCGCCGGCGGCCGTGCTCGCGACGCTGCGCGACAACCTCGAGCGCCTGGGCACTTATCCGACCACCGCCGGCCTGCCGCAGCTGCGTTCCGCCTGCGCCGGTTGGCTCGAGAGACGCTATCGGCTGCAGGCGGGCAGCGTCGATCCGGCCACCATGGTGTTGCCCGTCAATGGCACCCGCGAGGCGCTATTCGCCTTCGTGCAGGCGGCGGTCGACAGCCGCAGCGATCCCCTGGTGCTGATGCCAAATCCGTTCTATCAGATCTACGAGGGCGCCGCGCTGCTCGCGGGCGCGGGCACGTACTTTCTCGACACCACGGCAGCCAACGGCTACACGCCGGATCTCGACGCGGTGCCGGAGAGCATCTGGCGGCGGTGTCAGGTGCTGTTCCTCTGCAGTCCCGGCAATCCGACCGGCCGGGTGCTGTCGCTCGATTACCTGCGCCATGCGCTCGCGCTCGCCGAGCGGCACGACTTCATCGTCGCCGCGGACGAGTGCTACACGGAGATCTACCTGGATGAGCGCCGCCCTCCTCCCGGGCTGCTGCAGGCCTGTATCGCCGCCGGCCATGACCGCTTTCAGCGCTGCCTCGTCTTCCACAGCCTGTCCAAGCGCTCGAGCGTGCCGGGCCTGCGGTCCGGCTTCGTCTGCGGCGATCCCGGGATCGTCGCGCGCTTCCTGCTCTACCGCACCTATCATGGCAGTGCCATGCCGGTGCCGACGCAGCTGGCCAGCATCGCGGCCTGGCAGGACGAGGACTATGCGCCGCGCAACCGCCGTCTCTACCAGGAAAAGTTCGAGCGCGTGCTGCCGATTCTCGCGCCCTGCCTCGATGTGCAGCCGCCCGACGGCGCCTTCTACCTCTGGCCGCATGTCGGCCGGGACGATGAGAATTTCGTGCGCCAGCTCCACGCCAGCGAGGCCGTGACGTTGGTGCCGGGCAGTTATCTCGCGCGCCCGGGCGCGGACGGCAATCCGGGCGCCGGCCGTGTACGCATCTCCCTGGTACCGCCCGTGGAAAAGTGCGTCGCGGCCGCCGAGCGCATCCGTGAATTCGTACGACGGAATCCAACATGAACGACCTGAAGAACCTGCAATCCGCCATCGACGCCGCTTTCGAGTTCCGTGCCGAGATCACGCCGCAGAACATTCCGGCGGGCCTCGAGGGCGTGCTGGAGAAGATCATCGGCATGCTCGATGGCGGCGAGGTGCGCGTCGCGGAGCGCCAGGACGGCATCTGGGTCGTCAACGAGTGGCTGAAGAAGGCGGTGCTGCTCTACTTCCGCATCCGCGACAACGCGGTGATGGACGCGGGCTACACGCGCTTCTTCGACAAAGTGCCGCTGAAGTATGCCGGCTCGACGGAGGAGGATCTGCGCACGGGGGGCGCGCGCGTGGTGCCGAGCGCGATCGTGCGCCGCGGCGCATTCGTTGCCTCCAACGTCGTGCTGATGCCGTGTTACATCAACATCGGCGCCTATATCGGCACCGGCACCATGGTGGACACGTGGGCCACGGTCGGCTCCTGCGCACAGATCGGAAACAACGTGCATCTTTCCGGCGGCGTCGGCATCGGCGGGGTGCTCGAGCCGCTGCAGGCCAGCCCGACCATCATCGAGGACGGCTGCTTCATCGGCGCCCGGTCGGAGATCGTGGAGGGCGTCGTCGTCGAGGCGGGATCGGTCATCTCGATGGGGGTGTACATCGGGCAGAGCACGCGGATCTACGACCGCGCCAGCGGCCAGATCCTGCAGGGACGGATACCGGCCGGGTCGGTGGTGGTGCCGGGAACGTTGCCTTCGGCCGACGGCCGTTACGGGCTCTACTGCGCGGTCATCGTCAAGCGCGTGGATGCGCAGACGCGGGCGAAGACTTCCATCAACGAGCTGCTGCGAGCGGCAGAGTAGAGCCGCGCCATTGACCGTCCCCGGATAGAGGCACCGCACTCACCCGAACCGTCCCGTGATGTAGTCTTCCGTGAGGCGGTGCTGCGGGTTGGTGAACACCCGGTCGGTATCGCCCACCTCGATCAGCTGACCCATGTAGAAGTAGGCCGTGCGCTGGGAGACGCGCGCCGCCTGTTGCATCGAGTGCGTCACGATCACGATGGCATAGGAGGCGCGCAACTGCTCGATCAGATCCTCCACGTGGGCGGTGGCGATGGGATCGAGCGCGGAGCACGGCTCGTCCATGAGGATCACCTCCGGCTGCACTGCGAGCGCACGCGCGATGCAGAGCCGTTGCTGCTGGCCGCCCGAGAGCCCGATGGCGACCGAGCTCAGGCGGTCCTTGACCTCGTCCCACAATCCCGCGCGCTGCAGGCTGGTGAAGACGATCTCATCGAGGTCCGAGCGGCTGCGGGCGAGCCGGTGGATGCGCGGTCCGTAGGCGACGTTGTCGTAGATCGACTTGGGGAAGGGATTGGGCTTCTGAAAGACCATTCCAATGCGCGCACGCAGCGCCGCGACGTCCTGGCGCTTCGAGTAGATGTCCTGACCGTCGAGCGCAATGGTGCCGGTCACGCGCGCGCCGGGTATGGTGTCGTTCATGCGGTTGAGGCAGCGCAGGAACGTCGATTTGCCGCAGCCGGAGGGACCGATGGCGGCGAGCACCTGGCGGCGGGCGACATCGATGGTGACGTTCTTGAGCGCCTGTTTGTCGCCGTAGAAGACGCTGACATCGCGGCACGAGAACACCGCGTCGGCAACGGAACCTTCCCCCACCGGTCGCGTCGGCGAGCCGTCGAGGGTTTCCGGAACGTGCATGCGACCGCTCGGCTTCAGATTCAGGCCGCCATCACCGAAGCGGTGGCCCGCGTCCGAGCCGCCTGCAGCGTTGGATTCGGCCCGCCTCGGCTCGTGGATCATGTCGTCTCCCGGCACCGCGCTCACCCGAACCTGCCGGTCACGTAATCGTCGGTGCGGCGATTCTTCGGCGCCGTGAATATCTGACCGGTGGGACCCATCTCGATCAGCTCGCCCATGTACATGAAGGCCGTGAAGTTGGAAACTCGCGCGGCCTGTTGCAGGTTGTGGGTCACGATGGCGATGCAGTACTTCTCGCGCAGGCTCTGCAGCGTCTCCTCGACGCGCAGCGTCGAGATCGGATCGAGCGCCGCCGTAGGCTCGTCGAACAGGATCACTTCCGGCTCGAGAGCTATGGTACGCGCAATGCACAGCCTTTGCTGCTGCCCGCCGGAGAGGCTGCGCCCGTCCTCGTGCAGCTTGTCCTTGACCTCCTCCCACATGGCCGCGTCCTCGAGCGCCGCCTGCACCCGCTCGCCGAGCTCCGCCCTGCCGATCCGGCGGGCGAGGCGCAGGCCAAAGGCGACATTCTCGAAGATCGACATCGGGAATGGGGTCGGCCGCTGGAACACCATGCCGATGCGCAACCGCAGATTGGCCACGTCCACCGACGGCGCGAGAATGTCCTGGCCATCGAGCAGCACTTCCCCGGCCGCGCGGTGACCCGGATACAGCGTGTAGATGCGGTTGAAGATCCGCAGCAGCGTCGATTTGCCGCATCCGGAGGGACCGATGAACGCGGTGATGCTGCGGTCGTGCAACTCCAGGCTCACATCCTTCAGGGCGTGCGTGCGGCCGTAGTAGAAGTTCAAATGGCGCACTTCGATCTTGGCGGCGGCGGAGCCCTCCTGCGGCCGCCCGATATCCAACTGCTTCTGCGGCACGCTCATTTGCGGCCTGACCCGGGGCCCAGCCTCGAGACCGCCACGCGGGCGGCGATGCTCAGCACCAGGATGGCGGCGGTGATGAGCAGCGCGCCCGCCCAGGCGAGCTGCTGCCAGTTATCGTACGGGCTCAGCGCGAACTGGAAGATCACCACCGGCAGGTTGGCCATGGGCGCCTTGAGGTTGGTGCTCCAGAACTGGTTGTTGAGCGCCGTGAAGAGCAGCGGCGCCGTCTCGCCGCTGATGCGCGCCACCGCGAGCAGCATGCCGGTGACCATGCCGCTGCGCGCGGCGGGATAGGCGATGCTGGTGATGGTGCGCCAGGGATAGGCGCCCATGGCGGTGGAGGCGTCCTTCATGCCCTGCGGCACCAGATTCAACATGTCCTCGGTGGTGCGCACGATCACCGGCATCGCGATGATGGCAAGGGCGATTGCGCCGGAGATCGCCGAGAAGTTGCCCATCGGCACCACGACGAACTCGTAGACGAACAGCCCGATGATGATCGACGGGGCGCTGAGCAGCACGTCGTTGATGAAGCGGATCACGGCGCTCAGCGGCGAGTTGCGGCCGTATTCGGCGAGGTACGTTCCGGCGAGGATCCCGATCGGCGCGCCGATGGCTATGCCGAGCACCGTCATGATGACGCTGCCGTAGATGGCATTCAGCAGGCCGCCGCTGGTGCTTCCGGGCGGCGGGGTGTTCTGAGTGAACACGGCGGCCGACATGCCGGCGAACCCGTCCTTCGCCAGCGTCCAGAGAATTGCGCCGAGAAACAACAGCCCGACCGCGGTCGCGAGCCCCGACAGCGCGAGCGCGAGCAGGTTGACGAACTTGCGGAACAGGCGGCGGCTCATACGGATGCGAGCGCCCGGCGGCCGAGCCGCAGCAACATCAGGCGCGCGGCCGCGATCACCGCGAAAGTGATGACGAACAGCAACACTCCGAGCGCGATCAGGGAAGAAGTATAGAGCGGGGTCGTCGCCTCGGTGAACTCGTTGGCGATCGCCGCGGAGATGGTCGTGCCCGGCGCGAGCAGCGAAGCGCTGATATGGTGTGCATTGCCGATGACAAATGTCACCGCCATCGTCTCCCCGAGCGCGCGCCCGAGGCCGAGCATGATGCCGCCGATCATGCCGGTGCGCGAATAAGGGACCACGACCTTCCAGATGACCTCCCACGTCGTGGCGCCGAGTCCGTAGCCTGACTCCTTGAGAACGTCGGGAACCGTCTCGAACACGTCACGCATCACCGCCGAGATGAATGGGATGATCATGATCGCGAGGACGATCCCGGCGGTGAGAAAGCCGATGCCGTATGGAGCACCCTGGAAGAGCGCGCCCACCAGCGGCACAGCGCCCAGGTGGCTGTCCATCCACGGCTCGACGGACGCCTGCAGCAGCGGGGCGAGCACGAACAATCCCCAGATGCCGAAGATGATGCTGGGAATGGCTGCGAGAAGCTCGATGGCGACGCCCACCGGACGCTTCAGCCACGGCGGGGCGAGTTCCGTCAGGAAGACCGCGATGCCGAAGCTCACCGGCAGCGCGAAGATCATGGCCAGCGCCGAGGTCACGATCGTTCCGTAGATCGCCGACAGCGCGCCGTAGCTGTCCGTGACCGGATTCCAGACATCGTGCGTGATGAAGGACAGCCGGAAACGCGAGAATGCGGGCCACGCGCCATGCAGCAGCGAAACGACGACCCCGCCGAGCAGCAGGAGCAGGAGAACCGCCGCCGCCAGGGTGGAGCCTCGAAAGATCCGCTCGCGCAGCCGCTGGCCCGCGAGGTGGGTCTCGAAAGCTTCGGCAGAGCTCATGACCTCTGCCTCACTCTATGGCTCACTCGTCTCGCTCCATCTCATAGGCGCGGATCGGCGACCGCCAAAGCGCACGATCGCCGCTCCGGAAAGGGTCGTGGGAGAAAGCGGCCGGTCGCCATGGCGCGCGGCCGCTCATCCCGCTCGGGTCAGATCCCGAGATTCTTCTGCCAGTATACCTTGATCGCCTGGACGGTACTCGCAGGCAGCGGACCGAAGGCGATCGACTCGGCCATCGACTGTCCGTGATCGAACCCCCAGAGGAAGAACTGCGTCACCTGCCGGTTGACCGACTTCTGCGCGTCGGTGCGCAGGATCTGCCAGGTGCAGCCGGAGATCGGCCAGCTGTTGGCACCGGGCTGGTCCGTCAGGATTACGTAGAAATCCTGTGCCTTGGTGAAGTCGACGTTGGCGGCGGCCGACTGGAACCCGGCGAGGCTGGGACTCACGACCTTGCCGGCGCTGTTGATCATCCGCGCGTACTGCATGTGATTCTCGAGTATGTAGGCATACTCCACATAGCCGATCGCGCCCTTGATGTGCTGGACGTAGGAGGCGACTCCCTCATTGCCCTTGCCGCCGAGGCCGACCGGCCACGCGATCGCCGTGTCGGCACCGATCTGCGTCTTCCACGCCGGGCTCACCTTCGACAGATAGTTGGCGAACGTGAAGGTGGTGCCCGACCCATCGGAGCGGTGCACGACGCTGATCGGCAGGCTCGGCAGGGCGAGTCCGGGGTTGAGCTTCTGGATCGCCGGATCGTTCCAGCGGGTGATCTTGCCCATGAAGATGTCGGCGACCAGCGGGCCGCTGACGACCAGCTTGCCGGCCTGGATTCCCGGCAGGTTGTAGACGATGTCTTCGCCCGCGATCGCCGTCGGGAACTGGATGAGGTGATGCTGGCGCAGGACGTCCGGGGTCAGCGGCTTGTCGCTGGCGCCGAACGCCACGGTGCCCGCCTCGATCTGCGCGATACCGCCGCCGGAGCCGATCGACTGGTAGTTGACCTGCGTACCCGTCGATTTATAGGCATCGGCCCACTTGGCGACCAGCGGGTAGACCCACGTGCTGCCGGCACCGGTGATCGCTCCGGCCGCAAAAACGTTGGTGCTGACGACAGCGGCCGCCGCGATGGCGATGAGGCGCGTCGTCGTGGACTTGTGCAGCGCGCCGGGATGGAAAAGCTTGCGAGGCCCCGTCCCTGCGCCTCGCCCCTCGGGCCGGCTCACGCCGTCAAAAATTGTTCCCGACGATTTCTTCATGATACCTCCACGTTCGTTGTGCTTTGGGAAGATGAGGACGGCGGCGCCCTTCAGAATGCCACCTGGGCAAAGATGCCGATTTCGTCGACCTTGCCGCTGGTCATCGGGACCGTCCCGATCTTGCTGCTGAAGCCGCTGTACTGGCTGTTGATCAAACCGTTGTCCATCTTCTCGTGCTTGTAGACGAGCGAGACGTCGACCTTGCTGGTCGCGTGGGCGGCGAGACCGACGTTGAAGTACTCGTCCTTGAGATTCGGAGCGAGATCCTCGCTGGTCTTCGCCGAGTCCCAGCGCCCGAACACACCGAACATCGGCGTGAAGTCGTAGGAAGCCCACCCCGAGTAGCCGTCCGCCTTGTCCGAGGCCACGGTGGTCACGTTGTTCCAGTCGTTCGCCGAGAAGTATTCCACGCCGGCGCGCGCCCCGTTGCCGACATAGGCGACCAGCGCATCGAAGCGGCTCGCCGTGTGATAGATCGCGGGGGCGATGCCCGTCGAACCGGTCGCGTAGTTGTCCTTGCCCAACTTGCCGCTGTAGCCGCCGATCGCGACGGTGAAGCCGTCGAGGCCGTAAGCGAGGCGGGCCTCGGCGTCCATCGTCTTCGAGCGCGTGGGATTCTTGTAACCATTGCCATTGACGACCGAGACGGCATAGCTGGCACCGTCGATCGCGCCACCGGCATGCAGGCCCCAGTCGGCCGAGGTGCCGAAGTGCAGGCGATCGGTCAGGACGTGCTCCACGTAACGGTAGCCGTACAGATCCTCGACGAACGGTATCCAGGGCAGGTCGGCCGAGCCCAGGCGGGCGAACAGCGCCTTCGAGTCCGGGAGCGAGTACTGCAGGTAGGCCTTCTTGATGAACACATCGACCGCACCGCCGCCGCTGCTGTAGCTCGCGTCCGTGGTGATATTGGCCGACCACATGTCGTCGAATTTCTCGTTGACGATGATGTAGAAGCGGGTGACGTCGACTCCGGTGCCGCTGGGGGCGATCTTGGTGTCATTCTCCGTCTCGTCGAGGTTGGTGAGATCGGCGAAGATCTTCCCGCCCACGGTGGGCAGCGGCACGTCGGCGAGCGCAGTTCCGGCGCCCAGACTGCCGAGCGCGACGGCGACGGCGCAGGACACTGCGAAGGATTTCTTGAACATGAGTGGCTCCGTAAGGTGACTTATTGTGTCGGTGGGACGTCTCGCGGACGGCCTACATTCGAATTCGCGCGCGCATTTAATGACATCAATGTGACAAGCCCATGACAGGCGCTCGCGCGGCCCCGGGACCCGCCGAGGACGCATAGTCTTGCCGCGGAACGTTGCACGCGCGTGACAGAAGCCGCTCCTGGTGTGCCCCGGCGACGAAAAGCCTTGATGCCCGGGCCGGCGCGCCTTATAAACGCGCAGCCCTCACCGAACCCCCGGCACAGCCGGCCGGAGACATGACCAGCACCCTCGAGCTCACCCAGGATCTCATGACCCGTCGCTCCGTGACGCCAGCCGACGAGGGCTGCCAGGAGGTGATGACCCGGCGGCTGCGGGCGGTCGGCTTCGAGGTCGAGCCGCTGCGCTTCGGCAGCGTGGAGAATTTCTGGGCGCAGCACGGCCGTGACGATGGGCCGGTGTTCTGCTTCGCCGGCCATACGGACGTGGTGCCGACCGGACCGCTGGAAGAGTGGCGCAGCGATCCGTTCGCGCCCACGGTGCGCGACGGCATTCTCTATGGCAGAGGCGCCGCCGACATGAAGAGCGGCCTCGCCGCCATGATCACCGCCACCGAGGAATTCGTCGCTGCCCATCCCGAGCACCGCGGCCGGATCGCCTTTCTCATCACCAGCGACGAGGAAGGCCCCTCGGTGGACGGCACCAAGCGCGTGGTGGAGGTGCTTGCGGCGCGCTCCCAACGCATCGACTGGTGCCTGGTGGGCGAGCCCTCGAGCGAGGTCTCGATCGGCGATACGATCAAGATCGGCCGTCGCGGCTCATTCAGCGGCCGATTGACGGTGCACGGCGTGCAGGGACACGTCGCCTATCCGCATCTGGCGGAGAATCCGGTCCACACTCTCGCCCCGGCGCTCGCGGAGCTGACGAGCCGGGTCTGGGACCAGGGTACCGAGCATTTCCAGCCGACCAGCTTTCAGGTCTCGAACCTCAATGCCGGCACCGGCGCTCCCAATGTGATCCCCGGGGAGCTCAAGGCGCGGTTCAATCTCAGGTACTCGCCGGTGCAGACGCTGGAGGGGTTGAAAGAGACGGTGGAGGGCATCCTGCGCAAGCACGGCGTGCGCTACACCCTGGAATGGTATGTGTCAGGGGAGCCCTTCTACACGCCGCCCGGCAAGCTGTCGGACGCGGTGACGGCGGCGATCGAGCAGGTCGCCGGCCGGCCCCCGAAGATGTCCACCGGCGGCGGCACCTCGGATGGCCGCTTCATCGCGCCGCTCGGGGCCCAGGTGGTGGAGCTCGGCGTCGTGAACGCCTCGATTCACAAGGTGAACGAGTGCGTGCGCCTGGCGGACATCGATGCGCTCCATCGCATGTATTTCAACGTACTCAAAAACCTGCTGGCCTGAGCGCGCCGGCCCTCAGCCGCGCCTGGCGTTCGTGATGGTGCCCACGGTGCCGAGGAAGACGGCCCAGATCAGCACCCATGCGGGCATGGCGAGCCCGAGGAATGTCCAGTTGATGATGCCGCACTCCCCGCTGCCGGTGAGCACCTTGCGGATCACCGTCGTCAGCGGCATGAACTTCATCATCATGGAGAGCGGCGCGCCGCACGAAGGGATCGCGCCGGGCGGCAGGTGCTGGATGTAGAGCTGGCGTGCAGCCACTGCCACGGTGGCAAGCGCGGCCACCGCAACGAGCACCGCGTAAACGCGCGCCCCCCAGCCGCGTGGGTTGTGGAGCGCGGCGACCAGGAACACCGCGCCGAGGGCGATGATGCCGATGCGCTGGAAGATGCATAGCGGACAGGGATCGAGCCCGAGATCGAACTGCGCGTACAGGGCATAGGCGATGAGTCCGGCGCAGAACAGAAAGCCCGCCAGGTTGATCAGGCGTCGCCCGCGCATGCCGATGGGCCGGATCGTGACCGTGGACGGCGCGCCGCTCATGGGGCGGCCGTCGGGTGCGCCTCGCCTGAAGTCGCCCGCTCCCTCAGTTCCCGCTCCACGTCATCCAGGGAGGTATGGCGCACGTCCTTACCGAATACCATGTAAATGACGTATTCGCTGATGTTCTTCGCATGGTCGCCAATACGCTCCAGGGCGCGGACGACCCACATGACGTCCAGCGCACGACGAATGGTACGTGGATCTTCCATCATGAAGGTGATGCTCTGGCGCTGGATGGCCTCGTACTCCTCATCGACCAGCCGATCCTGGCGTGCGACGCGCAGGGCCGACTCCGCGTCCATGCGGGCGAAGGCATCGAGCGCATCGTGGACCATTTCCGAGACGATGCGGCCGAGGTGCTTGATCTCCCGATATTTGTCGGCGGGACGCTCCATGGTCGCCAGCCGCGAGGCGATGTAGCCGATCTTCTCGCCCTCATCGCCGATACGCTCGAGGTCGGTGATCGTCTTGATGATGGCCACGATGACACGCAGGTCGCCTGCCGCGGGGGCGCGCGTCGCGAGGATCCGGCTGCACTCCTCGTCGATCGAGACTTCCATGTTGTTGACCTGGTGGTCGCCGAGCGCCACCGACTCTCCGAGGGAGCTGTCGCCCTCGGTGAGCGCCGTAATGGCGTTCTGCAGCTGCTGCTCCACGAAGCCGCCCATGGCGAGCACCTTGCTGCGTACGCGCTCCAGATCCTCGTTGAAGCGACGCGAGATGTGATGACTGAGATCGGCGGTTTCCATCAGATGATTCTCCGGCTCGTGGCGCGATCATAGCGGAACGCCGCTTACACGGCTGTTGCAGCGCGTACGACATGCACGCGCTGCGGCGGGAAGTGACAGGAGAACGTGCTTCCTTTGCCGATGATGCTGCGGACCTCGAGCTCCGCGCCATGTCGCTGCAGGACATGCTTGACGATGGCCAGGCCGAGACCCGAGCCGCCGGTGGCGCGCGAGCGGCCCTGATCGACACGGTAGAAGCGCTCCGTCAGCCGCGGAATGTGCTCCGACGGTATGCCGATGCCGGTATCGGTCACCGAGAAATGGCCGCCGTCCTCATCCACCGACCAACGCATCTCGATGGAGCCGTCGGCGGGGGTATATTTGGCGGCGTTGTCGACCAGGTTGGAGAACGCGGAGTGGATCTCGGACTCCACGCCGATGAGCGCGGCGTCGGAATCGATCCGCACCCGCACGTCCCGCGGATGCACCGGCCGGCCGAGCACGTCCTTGCGCAGCAAGGCGAGCAGCGCTGGCACGTCGATCGGCTCCCCTCCGACCGGCTCGCCAGGCTGTTCCAGGCGGGAGAGCTCGAGGAGGTCGTGAATGATGGCCGTCATGCGCTCCGCCTGCCGGCGCATCTCCGCGACCGGCCCAGCCAGCTCCCGGTCGAGGGCAGGATCCTGGCTCAGCGTCTCGAGGTAGCCGGAGATCACGGTCAGCGGCGAGCGCAGCTCGTGCGAGGCGTTGGCGACGAAGTCCCGGCGCACCGCTTCCAGGCGCATCTGCCGCGATACGTCGGCCGCCAGCAGCAGTTGCTGCCCGTCACCGTAGGGCACGATCTGCAGGGAAAGGTAGCACTCGTCCCGGTTGGCACGGCGGATGACGACCGGATTGGCGAAGTCCTGCAGCTGCAGGTAGCGCGCGAACTCCGGCTCGCGCAGCAGATTCTCGATCCTCAGGCCCAGGTCCACGGTGCGCCGCAGATCCAGCAGCCTTCCGGCCGTGCGGTTGAACCAGACGATTTCCCGCTGCGGGTTGAGGATGACCACGCCGTCGGGCAATGCCGCTGTCGAGCTTTGCAGCTGGCGCATCAGCTGCACGAAGCGTTGCTTGTGGAAGCGCTTGCGCCGGTGCAGGCGCACGATCTGAGAGAGGATCTCGCCCCATACGCCGCCGACGTCGGGCGGGTCGGCGAAGCTGCGATGCCGCAGCCACCACTCCACCCGGAAGAGCACGATGAGCTGCCAGGTCAGGTGCACGGCGAGCGCACAGGCGAGCCAGGCCCAGATGCGGCCGAACATCGCTCCGGCGATGAGCCCCGCCGCGATGGTCGCGAGCAACCGCCCGGCCGCGAACCACCATGCCTGAGTTGCCGGTTGCAGCTTCACTGCGCCTTGTTGGAGAAACGGTAGCCTGCGCTGCGCACGGTCTGAATGTAGCGGTCCAGACCGTACGGCTCCAGCGCCATGCGCAGCCTGCGGATGCAGACGTCGATCGTGCGGTCCTCCACGCTGGTGTCGCTGCCCCAGAGACGTGCGATGAGCTGCTCACGGCTGAAGACCCGCTCCGGGCGGCTCATGAAGAATTCCAGCATGCGGAATTCGGTGCGCGCCAGCGGCAGAGCCTCGTCATTCACCGTGATCCGCTGGCCCTGCTGGTCGAGTTTCAGGCCCTCGAACTCGATGACCTGGTTGAGGCCGACCGTGCCCGCGCGCCGCAGCACGGCGCTGATCCGCGCCAGCAGCTCCCGCGGCGAGAAGGGCTTGGTGACGTAATCGTCGGCGCCGTTCTCCAGGCCCATCACCTTGTCGCCCTCCTCGGCGCGGGCGGTGAGCATGATGATGGGCAACTCGCGCGTGAGGCGGTCGCGCTTGACGTGCCGGGTCAGCTCGAGGCCGCTCATGTCCGGCAGCATCCAGTCGACCAGCATCAGATCGGGCAGACGATCGGCCAGCGCCTCGCGCGCCGTGCGGCTGTCTTCGGCCTCGCGTACGCCATAACCGGCTCGTTTCAGGCCAAAGGCGATCATGTCGCGGATCGCGCGCTCGTCCTCCACCACCAGAATGAGTTTTCCGTGCATATTCCGCCAGGTCTCGGCAACGCCGCGTATTACAGTCGCAGAATGTTGCAGAGTGATGACAGCATGCACCATATGTTACGGTGGCGGCCGCGCGACATCATCCCGAAGATAGACCGGTACGGCGGCGGCCGGATCGAGCAGCCGGCCGGCGGCGAGCTCCGCGGCCGCAAGGCGGGCCACCTCGTCGGCCCGGGGCAGGAGCCGGTCCCAGCCCTCCGGCACCACGACACCTGCGAGCCCCTGCAACAGCGGATAGGCGGCGAAGCCCCGCCCGAGACCGATTGCGTCCGACCACGGCTGCGGCAACCGCACCCCCTCCGGTCGGGCTACCCCCTCCGGTGTCCGTTCGATGGCCAGGCCATCGCCACCGAGCTCGAAGCAGCCCCAGTAGACCTCCTGCATGCGCGCATCATTGCATACGAGGATGCGTGTAACGCGGCCGTCTTCATCGAGCGCACGCTGCGCCAGAGCGCGCAAATCCGAAATCGCCACGACGCCGAGACCCGTGCCGAAGGCGAGCCCTTGAGTGATGCTGGCGGCGAGGCGCACGCCAGTGAAGGAGCCCGGACCGCGGCCGAATGCGATGCCATCGAGCGCGCGCAAGGGGGTGCCGGCCTCCGCGAGCAGCTCGTCGATCATCGGCAGGATGCGCTCGGCATGGCCGCGCGCGAGCTCCACCTGGCGGGTGAGCAGCCTTCCGTCCATCAGCAGCGCCGCCGAGCAGTTTTCCGTGGCGGTATCGAGCGCCAGCAGCCTCACGATGCGAGGTCCCTGCGGCGCAGAAAATCGACTGCCTCCTGGCGCTCGCGAGTCACCGTCATGGGCGGCAGCGCCGCGAGGAATACCTTTCCGTAGCCCCGTGCGGTCAGTCGCGGATCGCAGATCGCCACCGCGCCGAAATCCTCCTCGCTGCGGATGAGACGTCCTACGCCCTGCTTCAGCGCCAGGGCCGCCTCGGGCAGCTGATACTCGCGGAAGGCGCTTCTGCCAGTGGCTTCGAGATGCTCGACCCGCGCGCGCACCAGGGGATCGTCCGGCGATGCGAACGGTAATTTCTCGATGACGACGAGCCGCAGGGCGCTGCCCTTGACGTCGACCCCTTCCCAGAAGCTCGTCGTGCCGAGAAGCACGGCGCTGCCATCCTCACGGAATTCTCTGAGGAGGTGCTCGCGCGGCGCCTCGCCTTGCACCAGCAGGCGGTAGCCTGCGCTGGCCGATCCCAGCCCCCGCCACAGGGCGGCCGCCGCGGCGAGCGCGCGATGGCTGGTGAAGAGGACGAACGCACCGCCGCGGGAGGCCGCGATCAGGTCCAGCGCGACCTCGATCACCGCGGGCAGGAATTGCGGCGATGTCGGCAGCGGCATGTGCGCTGGAAGATAAAGGAGACTCTGGCGAGGATAATCGAAGGGGCTGTCGATCTTGAGCGTCGCAGTGCCGTCCAGCCCCAGACGGCCGGTAAAGGGAGTGAAATCCTCCCCGAGGGACAGCGTCGCGGAAGTGAATACCCACGAGCACGGATGCGCCTCGATGAGCGCCTGGAAGCGCGCGGCGATGTCGAACGGCAGCAGGCTGAGCGCGAAGCGTTTGCCGCTGATCTCGAGCGAGCGAGCGCCTTCGAGGTCACCCAGGGCCGCGATCCGCTCCAGACTGCCGGCGAGCTCACCCGTGCGAGTGCCGAGTGCGCCCACGCTGGTCTCCTCGCCGGCGGCGCGCAGGCCTTCCGCCAGCGCCTCGACGGCGCGCGTGAGGTCGGCAACAGCCGCGGCAACCGGCGCATCCGCATCCGTCCACGCGAGGCGCCCCGCGCTACCAGCGGCAACGCTGTAGAGCTGTCCCATGCAGGATTGAACGCTTCGCGTGGCGGAGGTCACGTGCGCACGCACGTCGGGCGTCAGACCGCCGTGCCTCGCGAGCTCCACCTGCACGGCATCCAACAAGCTCTCGATGCGCCGGCTGCTGACGTGCGCGCCGAAGAACTGCGCGGCCAGGTCGGGAATCTGATGCGCCTCATCCAGGATGATGGCATCGGCCGCGCCAAGCAGATCGCCGAAGCCATCCTCCTTCAGCGCCAGATCCGCCAGCAGCAGGTGATGGTTCACGATGACGATATCGGCGTCGAGCGCCTGGCGCCTGGCGAGCGCGACATGACAGCCCGCGAACTGCGGACACCGCGGGCCGAGACAATTGTCGCGCGTCGAGGTGACCTGCGACCAAACGGGGTGCGAGTCGGCCAGTCCGGCGACTTCCGCGAGATCGCCGCTGCGCGTGGTCCGCGACCAACCGCGAATGCGCTCCAGCATGTCGTCGCGAGCCAGCTCCGAGGTTTGGTCCAGGCGATGCCGGCAGAGATAGTTGGTCCGGCCCTTCAGCAGGGCGACCTTCGCCGGACGTCCGATGGCCGCGCCGACCAGCGGCAGATCCTTGGCGTAGAGCTGATCCTGCAGCGTCCTGGTGCCGGTCGAGACGAGCACGCGCGCGCCCGAGAGCAGGGCGGGTACGAGATATGCGAACGTCTTGCCGGTTCCGGTGCCCGCTTCGACCGTCAGAATCTCACGCCGGGCCAGGGCGGCGGCGACCCGCTCGGCCATGTGGACCTGTTGGCGGCGGACGTTGAAGCCCTGCAACGCGCGCTGCAGAGGTCCTCCCTCCCCGAAGATGTCCTCGAGCTCCAACATAGAATGAGTGCTGCAGAAGCCTTCGCGAGCCGCTTTTCGGGCCCACGAGGCCGCGTTCATGCGCGGTCCTGTAGTGTGCGATTATGGAACAAAACAGAGCCTATTATCGTACTTTATGAGGGACGGCGGCACGCGCGGCTATACTGGGGCGCACTTCGGGACAGGGCAGGAGCCGGGTCCCCCCCTTTGCGGTGAATAGCCTCGGTGAAGGCCGGGCCGCGTACGACAAGAGGAAGCGAGGATGGCCACTGCTGTACCCCTACCGATTCCGCTCTCCCAACTCTCGCCCGCGGTGACCGACTGGGTGGAGTCGGTTCGAGCGCTCACCCAGCCGGCTGGAGTTCGCTGGTGCGAGGGGACGGATGCGGAGCACGGCGAGCTCACCTCCAAGCTGCTTCGCGATGGCGAGCTCATCAAGCTCAACTCGGAGCATTTCCCCGACTGCCAGCTCTATCGCTCGAACCCGAGCGATGTCGCTCGCGTCGAGCACCTGACCTACATCTGCACCCGCTCCAAGGACGATGCCGGACCCAACAACCACTGGATGGAGCCGAAGCAGGCGCACGCGAAGATGCGCGAGCTCTTCGCCGGCTGCATGCGCGGACGGACCCTGTACGTCATTCCGTACTGCATGGGCCCGATCGACTCGCCCCTCTCGCGCTGCGGCGTGGAGATCACCGACAGCGCCTACGTCGCGATCAACATGATGGTCATGACGCGGGTCGGGCGCGCGGCGCTGGAGCGCATCGCCCATGATGGCAAGTTCGTCCGCGGCCTGCACTCGACCGGAGACCTCGACCCCAACCGCCGGTTCATCATGCATTTTCCCGAGGAGCTCGCGATAGAGAGCTTCGGCTCCGGCTATGGCGGCAACGCGCTCCTCGGCAAGAAGTGCCATGCGCTGCGCATCGCGAGCTGGCAGGCGCGCACCGAGGGCTGGCTGGCCGAGCACATGCTCATCGTCGGGCTCGAGAGCCCCAAGGGCGAGACGCATTACATCGCGTGCGCGTTCCCGTCGGCCTGCGGCAAAACCAACCTCGCCATGCTGATCCCGCCGGCTTCACTGCCCGGCTGGAAGGTCTATACGGTGGGCGATGACATCGCCTGGCTGCATCCCGGCGCCGACGGGCGGCTGTGGGCCATCAACCCCGAGGCCGGCTACTTCGGGGTGGTGCCCGGAACCAACCCGCAGACCAATCGCAACGCCTACGAGATGATCCGGCGCGACACGCTGTTCACCAATGTCGCACTCACCGCCGACAACCAGCCCTGGTGGGAAGGCCTGCCCACCGGCATCCCGGTGACGGACTGGCAGGGGCGCCCGTACGACCCGACGAAGGGACCCGCCGCGCATCCCAACTCACGCTTCACCGTCTCCGCCAGGCGCAATCCCAGCTATTCGCCGCATTCGGAGGACGCGTGCGGCGTGCCGATCTCGGCCCTGGTATTCGGCGGCAGGCGCCGCGAAGTGGCGCCGCTCGTCTACGAGGCGCGCAACTGGCAACACGGTGTTCTCGTCGGCGCATCCGTCGCTTCGGAAACCACCGCCGCGGCGGTGGGCCAGGTGGGCGTCGTGCGCCGCGACCCGATGGCGATGCAGCCTTTCTGCGGATACAACTTCGCCGATTACTGGCGTCACTGGCTTGCGGTCGGCGCGAAGCTCTCCCGGGCGCCGCGAATCTTCCACGTCAACTGGTTCCGGCGCGATGCGCACGGGAAATTCCTCTGGCCGGGCTACGGCGAGAACCTGCGCGTGCTGGCGTGGATGCTCGAGCGCTGTGGCGGCCGGGCCGGGGCCGAGGAGTCGGCCATCGGGCTCTTGCCCCGGCTGCAGGATCTGGACATGCAGGGGCTGCGCCTCGGCGAGGATTCGCTGCGTGCGCTGCTCTCCGTGGATCCGGCGCTGTGGCGCAAAGAGGTCGCGGATATCCGCACGTATCTGGAGAAATATGGCTCGCGCCTGCCGCGGGAGCTGCTCGCCGAGCTCGCGGCGACCGAGAGCCGGCTCGGCTAGACGGTCTCGCAGGCGAAGCGGATGGTCTGAGCGGAGTCGGGCTCCGGCAGCCGGCCGAGCCCGATCATCCCCTCGCCCTTGAGCTGCAGGCTGTCGCGCCGAACGAAGGACTCCTCGCCGCCGAGGCTCTGCACGAAAGTCCCATTGGTGCTCTGGTCGATCAGCACCAGCTTGTTGCGGCTGAGCTCGATGCGCGCGTGCAGGCGTGAGATGAGATTCCCCTTCACGACCAGGTCGTTGTCCTCCGCGCGTCCGATCGTGACGCTCGGGTGGTGCTCGTCCACGACCACTTCCTGATCGAGCCAGCGCAGGCGCAGCCGCGCCGCGCTCGCCTGCCTGCCCTTCAGGGCGATGGCGGGCACCATGCTGGTCACATCTTCCGTCTGCCAGAGCACCTCATAGAGAGGCACCTCATTGCCCTGCCCCTTGATGGGCGCGGTATCGATGAGTCGGCACGCAGCGCGCCATTCCGGTGAAAGGTGATCCACGGTGGCGGCGGTCGTGATGATCTGGCCGGCCTTGGCCTGGCTGGTCATGCGATTGGCGGTGTGCACCGTGGAGCCGAAGACATCGCGCGCTTCCAGCACCACCGGCCCGAAATGGCAGCCGATCCGGATGGCGACCGGCTGGCCATCGACCTTGAGCTGGGCATGAGTGGAGATCTGCTGCTGCATCTGGGCCGCGGCGTTGAGCGCCTCGTCCGCGCTCGGGAAGGTCGCCATGACCTCATCGCCCATGGTCTTGATCACCGTGCCATGGCGCTGCTCGGTCGCGCTGCGCATGACATCGATGCAGATCGAGACCATGTCGCGCGCGCGCAGGTCACCCATCAGCTCGTAGAGCCGGGTCGAGCCGACCACGTCGGCAAACAGTATGGCGAGTTCGATATCCTTGCCCATGTAGAGTGCGCAGCTTGCCGCCCACCCTTGCTACCCCCACGAGGCAAGGCGGCGACGTTGGCGGGATGATACCAGAGAGCCCCTGCCACGCTACCGACGAGCCGGAGCTGCCGCCGGACTGGCCGCACCCCAGGCGTGCTTCGCTTCCCGCGCCGCTGCTGCCGCTTGCCGCAGCAGGTCCGGGCTTGCATCGGGCGCCCGCGCGCCTTCGCTCAGCAGCCGGCGGAAGTCCCTCGCCCCCGGCTCACCGGCATAGAGGCCGAGCATGTGCCGCGTGATCGTGGACAGCCGATCGCCCTGCGCGAGTTGTCGTTGCGCGTATGCCGTCATCCGCTCCAGCATTTCGTCGCGACTTGGCGACGCGAAGGACTCCTCGCCTGCCAGCGCCCGCCGCAGCTCGCTCAGCACGAACGGATGGTGATAGGCCTCGCGGCCGAGCATCACGCCATCGCACCAGGTCAGCGCCTCGAGAACACTGTCCGGGGTGCGAAATCCGCCGTTGACGATGACCGGCAGATCGCCGAAATGCTGTTTGATTCGCCGCACGACATCGTAGTGCAGCGGCGGGATTTCCCGATTGTCCTTCGGCGACAATCCTCCCAACACGGCCTTGCGCGCATGGACGATGGCTACTTTGCAGCCCGCGTCCCGCACCTGACGCACGAAGCCATGCAGGGCCTCGAAGTCGGACTCGTCGAACCGGGACAGCGCACCACGCGCCTGTTCGCGCGTGCCGCTCACCACGCCGATGCGCATCTTCACCGTCACCGGAACCGAGACGGCCGCGCACATCGCCGCAACGCAGTCCGCGACACGCGCCGGCTCCCGCATCAGGCAGGCGCCGAACGCGCCGCTCGCCACGCGGTCGCTCGGGCAGCCGCAGTTCAAGTTGACTTCGTCGTAGCCGGCCTCCTCCCCGGCCCGCGCCGCGGTCGCGAGCTCGCGCGGCTCGCTGCCACCGAGCTGCAGGGCGACCGGATGCTCCTCCGGATCGAAGGCGAGCAGCCGGCGCGCGTCGCCGCGCACGATGGCGGCGGAGGTGATCATCTCCGTGTAAAGGAGCGCGTCCGGCGAGAAGCCGCGCAGGAAGTAGCGGCAGTGACGGTCGGTCCAATCCATCATGGGTGCAACGCTGATTTTTCTATTTAATTTCAATTACTTATCCAATACTCTTCAAAAATATGTCAGCGTATTTCTGCGGAATTTCTGCGAATCTATCAGATCGCGATACCCACAGGAGCGGCGTCGACAGCGGCAGGATTCTCGGCTACGACAACACGCACGGACACCGCCATCGCCATTGTGCTGGGAGGGTCGAAACTGTTGAGTTCGAATCATATGAAGTTATGAAGGCCGGAAGGGCTAGCCCGGTCTGCAAGACTCGTATCGGAGTCGAGTCGATGGATCGCTTTTTTCTCCCGCATGCGGGTGAAGGCTCGACGGCGCGATCGCGGAGAGAAGCTGGAGCCGGGACTGACCGTATCGTTCGAGGATCCGCCTGACTTCCTGGAAGTGGTTACGCCGGCTCATGGCGCATATTGAAGCTATCGGCAGGGTGCTGTGGCGCCTGAAGATGCCCCATGGAGGTCGGATCCCCGACGGAATCGCCTTGCGTACCTACAGTAGCGAGGCGCCTGCCGTTTTCGCCAGATTTCGGTCGAATGTTCCGAGCGGAACATGACCAGCTTTACGGGCAACTTCGACAACCAGACAATCAGAGAAACCCAATGCGGGGCGCTTCCTCAAATGCTCAACTGCCACGCCTACAACGTCCGCGTCCTGAATCGTCAGGTCCTTGTGATTCAGCAGCATGTCGATCGCGGTAGCAATCTGTGCGGGCGTCCGTTCGTACACCGCATCCAGCACCCACATCGCTTCAGCCAGCACCAAGTGAGACACCCACGCGCCGGCAGCGATAAATGCTTCCGCTGCCTGAACCTGCTTGAAGTCGTCTCGCACCAAGAGACGGACCAGGACATTGGTGTCAACGGCGCGCATGTTTCTTCCGGACATACTTCCGGATCGCGTCTTTCACGTTACCTGAAACACCATCAGAGATGCCCTTCGGAAAGACGGCATGGTGTATTTCCTCCGAGGTATTCCGTCCAGCCCGACGAACAATGACTTGATCATCCTGCTCGTCCCACTCCAAAACGGATCCCGGACCGACGCCCAGTCTCTGACGAACTTCCGCAGGGACGGAAATCTGTCCTTGGGCAGTGAGCTTTGATTTGGCAATGGTCATGGTCTTACATTACCAGGGTAATGAGAGCGATGCAATCGCCCCGACCCGGAGGCGTGGGTGAGCTAATGGGGCGAGCTTCGACACGGCCAAGATGTCGGACATCCTGCTGAGCAATTCGGCAGGCCATATGCATGACAGCAGCTCGAAGGACGCGGTCTCGCGCGCTCCTCCCTAGTGGCGAGGCAGTGTGACCCGGAAAGCGGTTCGTCCGGCGACGCCTGTTTGCACATCGACCCGCCCGCCGTGGCCAAGTACGATCTGCTGCACGATATATAGGCCCAATCCCAGCCCGCGGCTCTTTTCCGCTTGCCCGCGCTGGAACGGGTCGAACAATCGCGGCAGCAACTCCTCCCTGATCGTGCCGGGGTTGGCTACGCTGAGCACGACTGATTCCTCAGTGCTGCCATCGAGCTGTACGCGAATCGCTTCGCTCCCCTCGCCGTGCTCGAGCGCATTGCCGATGAGATTTGCAAGAACCTGCCGCAACCGATCCTCATCCCACGACCCTGAGAGCGAGCCCTCACGGGTGATTTCGATGGGCCGCCCGGGATGGGTGACCCGATACGCCGCCACCATCGCCTCAGCGAGCGCATCGAGCGCCATCGGCTCGCGCCTGATCGGCAATCCGCCGCCCAGATGCGCGCGTGCCAGATCGAGCACGTCACCGATCATGCGGCTCATCCACCGTCCATTGGAGAGTATTCGCGCCGCCATATCGCGTGCAGTCGCCTCATCGGGCTGGCGCTCGAGCAGGTACGCGCAATTGATGATGGCGTTCAGCGGATTGCGCAGGTCGTGCCCCAGAACCGCCGTGAACATTTCGTTCAGGCGCAGGCTTTCGGTGCGTTCCTTGAGCTCCCGGGCAAGCTGCCGCTGCTGGCGATAGAGCTGGAAGAACACCTCGGTCTTGCTCAGGAGAACGTGCGGCTCGACGGGCTTGTAGAGAAAATCCACTGCGCCGATTTCATATCCGCGAAACAGCCGGTGCTGGTCGTGCGCGCCGGCGGTGACGAAAATGATGGGGATCTGGGCGGTGCGGCTGCTCCCGCGGATGAGCTCGGCGAGCTCGAACCCGTCCATCTCGGGCATCTGCACGTCGATGAGGGCGAGCGCCACCTCATTCGTGAGAAGCAGCTCCAACGCCTCCGTACCCGAGCGTGCCGTGAGCAACTCCAGGTCCTCGCGCTGCAGCAGTGCGCTGAGTACCTCGAGGTTCTCCTCCACATCATCCACAATCAGGCACTTCACGTGCGCCTTCATATCTGGGTCCCGGGTCATTTATGAATTCTTCTCAAAAGAGCGGCGATCTCATCGAACGGCAGCACGCAATCCACCGAGCAGCGCTCGATGGCAGATGTCGTCATGAGAGGCACCGCGGCGCTGCTCGGCTCCTGTACGACGGTCAGCCCTCCCGCTGAACGGACTGCGGTGAGGCCGGCGGCCCCGTCCGCGCTGCCGCCGCTCAAAATGATACCCATGAGCGACCGTCCGTAGACATCCGCTGCCGACTCGAAGAGGACATCGATCGAGGGACGCGAGAGATTCACTGGATCATCCACCGAGAGCGCGAGGGAGGGCCCTTCCTCCAAGAGTAGATGATAATCCGGTGGCGCAAAGTAGACCGTTCCGCGCCGGACGGGCCGCTTGTCCTCAGCCTCCTCGACAGGTACGGCACATTTCGCGGCAAAGATCTCGGCAAGCATGCTGGGTCTTTCTCGCGGCAGGTGCAGCACGACGAATACCGCCGCGGGAAACCCGCTCGGTAGCGTCGGCAGCAACCCATTCAGTGCCTCCACGGCACCCGCGGATCCTCCAATGACGATCGCCTCGATGTGCGCCAGCGACTCGATCTGCATCAGGCCCCGTCCTTCTTCTGGAAGAGGCGATGCTCGCGCGAGACCTCGGTGAAGGCCGGCTCTTGGGCGGAGAACCGCAGCGATTCCTTTGCTCCGATGCCGAGAAAGCCCTTGCGACACAGCGCCTCGCGAAAAAGCCCGATGACGCGGCTCTGCAGGTCGTGCTTGAAATAGATGAGCACATTGCGGCAGGAAACGAGCTCGACCTCAGCGAATACACCGTCGGTTGCGAGGCTATGATCCGAAAAGACGATGGATTGCTTCAGCGAGCGATCGAACGCCGCCCGCCCGTATGCCGCCGTGTAGTACTCGGAAAGGGAGCGACTCGCGCCGGACTTGCGGTGATTGTCGGTGAAGTGGGCAATACGATCGAGATCGTAGACGCCGGCGCGCGCCACCTCCAGCCAGTGCGGGTTGATGTCGGTGGCGTAAATGAGCGTGCGGTCGAGCAACTCCGCCTCGCGCAGCAGAATGGCAAGTGAGTACGCTTCCTCCCCGGTGCTGCATCCGGCAACCCAGACTTTGAGCGAGGGGTAGGTCTTGAGCACCGGCACGACCCGCTCGCGCAACGCGCGGAAATATCCCGGATCGCGGAACATCTCGCTCACGGGAACGGTGAGGATATCGAGCAGCGAGGGGAAGGCCGTCTCATCGTGCAGGACCCGATCCTGCAGCAGCGAGAGCGTGCCGCACCCCAGGCGGTCCATTGCCGCCTGCAGGCGCCGCTTGATCGAGGCGGGCGCATAGGCGCGGAAGTCGTAGTGATACCTCTGATATACCGCCTCGAGCAACAGCTGCTGCTCGATGGCGAAGCTTCTCGTCCGCGCGTTTGCAGCCGGCTCTATTTCGGCATCCATATTCTGACCAGCGACAGAAGCTTATCGACATCCAGAGGCTTGGCGATGTAGTCATTCGCGCCCGCGCTCAGGCACTTCTCCCGGTCACCCTTCATCGCTTTGGCGGTCAACGCGATGATCGGCAACCTTGCCCACTCGGGCCGCTTGCGAATCTCGCGGATCGCGGTAAGGCCATCCATCTCCGGCATCATGATGTCCATCAGAACGAGGTCGATCGCATTGCCCTCAGGGCCATCGCTGCGCCCCAGTTCATCCAGCGCTTCACGGCCGTTACGTGCGATCTGCACTTTTGCACCCTTTGGTTCGAGCACGCGTGAGAGGGCAAAGATATTGCGGACGTCGTCTTCCACTACGAGGATACGACGGTCCTCGAGCAATGCGTCGCGATCGCGGGCCTTTTTCAGCATCGACTGCCGCTCCGGCGGCAGCTCCGACTCGACCTGGTGGAGAAAAAGCGTGACCTCATCCAGCAGGCGCTCCGGCGAGCGAGCGTCCTTGATGATGATCGAGCTCGAGAAGCGCCGCAGCTGCTCCTCCTCCTCCCGGGTGAGCGAGCGGCCCGTATAGACGATGACGGGCGGAAACGAGACGCCCTCGTGCGCCGCCATCTGCTTCAGCAACTCGTAGCCCGAGAGGTCCGGCAGGCTCAAGTCCAGTACCATGCAATCGAAGGTCGCCGTGCCAAGTGCCTCGAGGGCGGCCGCCGCACTCGACACGGCGACGATTGCCACGTTGTCGACCGCGAGCAGGCGTTCGATGCTCGCTCGCTGCCGGTCATCATCCTCGACCACGAGCACGCGGCGGATCTCCTGTGAGAGCTTGACCTCGAGGCGCTGGAACGCCTCGACCAGGCGCTCGCGTTCGATGGGTTTGACGGCATACCCGACGGCGCCACGCTCGAGGGCCTCCCGCTCGACATGCGCCATGGAAATGACGTGTACGGGAATGTGGCGGACGCGCGAATCCCGCTTCAACTGATCGAGCACCGCGATGCCCGAAGAATCGGGGAGCCGGACGTCGAGCACGATGGCACTTGGATGCAGGGTCGTCGCCGCGATGAGCGCATCCTGCGCGGTGTGCGTGATGACGCATTTGAATCCCATCTCACGCGCCAGGTCGCGCAGGATCCCGGCAAAGTGAGCATCGTCCTCGACGATCAGCAGCATTCTCGAACCGGGCGTCAGGCCCTCGCGATCGTCGTCCATCGTCGCGGGCGAGAGAGTCGGTGCCGCCGGGGGCGGCCGGTGCGGCAGGGGCGGCGACATCGAACCGGGCAACTCGCCGGGCGGCTGCGGGCGCTCGACGGGACGCTTGAGCACCCGCGGGCCCGCGTCATGGGGCGGAATGCGAGGCAGCTTCAGCTCGAAAGTGCTGCCCGCGTCCGGCACGCTCTCCAGGGTTATATCGCCGCCCAGCAAGCGTGCCAGGTCGCGGGAAATGGAGAGTCCGAGTCCCGTGCCGCCGTACCTGCGGTGAGTACTCCCGTCGGCCTGCCGAAACGCCTCGAAGATGACTCCGTGCTGCTCGGGGGCGATACCGATGCCGGTATCACGAACTGCAAATGAAACGGACTCGGCATCCGCAGCGAAGACGCTGAGCTGCACCACGCCCCGTTCCGTGAACTTGAATGCGTTGGCGAGCAGATTGCGCAGAATCTGACCGAGCCGCGCCGCGTCGGTTTCGATCTGCTCCGGCGCGCCCCGCGCAAGTTGCACCTCGAACGTCAGTCCCTTTTCCTGGGCAACGCCCTGAAAGTTGGCCTTGAGGCCCTCGAGCAGACTCGCGAGAACAACCGGAGCGGGAGCGATCTCGACCATCCCGGCCTCGACCTTCGACAAATCGAGCACATCGTTGATCACCGCGAGCAGCTCGTGGCCCGCCGAAGTGATCGTGCGCGCGTATCGCACCTGTTCCTCGGTGAGGTTCCCGGGCCTGTTGTCCGCCAGGAGTTTGGCGAGAATGAGAGTGGAGTTGAGCGGCGTGCGCAGCTCGTGACTCATGTTGGCGAGGAACTCGCTCTTATAAAGGTTGGCGCGCTCGAGCTCGACTGCCTTCGCCCCGAGCTCGGATTGCGCCCTCGCCAGCTCATCGCGCTGATGCTCGAGGATCTGTGTCTGCTCCTCCAGGTGCGCGTTGCTGCGCTCGAGCTCCGCCTTCTGCGCCTCGAGCTGCGCCTGCGATTCCCTGAGCGAGCGGCTCTGGACTTCGAGCTCCTCGTTGGTTACGCGCAGCTCTTCCTGCTGCGTTTGCAGCTCCTCTGCCTGGCGTTGCGTTTCCTCCAGCAGCTCCTCGAGGCGTGTCCGGTCCCGCGACGTGCGCACTGCAACGGCGAGCGCTTCGGAGACCCGGGCCAGGAGCTCGAGATCGGGCGCCCGCAGGCGGCGGAAAAATCCCAGCTCTACGATGCCTTGTACCGTCTCCTCTGTCACGGCGGGCGCCACCACGAGCTCGCGCGGTTTGCCCCTCCCTACCCCGGAGACGATGGGCAGGTAGTCCTCAGGGACGTCCTTCACGTGTAGCAGCCGGCCTTCTTTACCGCACTGGCCGACCAGGCCTTCGCCGGATCGGAAGCCCACCTGATGCGCCCCGGGCGGTGCGGCATAGGCAGCGACGCGCTGGAAATCCCCGCCAGGCTCCGCGACGTAGACCGCGCCGGCCTGGGCATCGAGAAACTCCGTGAGAAAGCGCAACAGCCGGTCGCCAAGTTTCTCCAGCCGATGCTCGCCGGCGAGTCGCGCCGCAAGCGCTATCTGCCCGGCGCGCACCCACGCCTGGGCGGTCAGCTCCGCGTAATTCCTGGCGGTCATGAGCGCGGCGGCGATGACGAGCGCCAGCAGAATCAGTGAGCCCCCGCCCGTCACCATGAGGGACTGGCGCGAGGCGGCGTCCCACTGCGCCTCGCGCTCGGCGAGGAGATTGCGCTCCTCCGCCTGCATCTCGGCAATGATGGCGGCGGCCCGAGTCATCGCCACCTTGCCGCGATCGGTGCGCACGATCGCGAGCGCAGCCGCTGCGTTACCGGCGCGCCTGAGATCGACCGTCTGCTTGAGCTCAGCCATTTTGGCGGTCGTAAACTGCTCGAGCTCGTCGAGTCTCTGCTGCTCTTCCGGATCGTCGGCAATCTGCTGGCGCAAGGCTCTCAGCGCGCCCGGCAGCGCCGCGCGTGCGTTCTGGTAAGGCTCGAGGTAGCTTTCATCGCCCGTGAGCAGAAAACCCCGCTGACCGGTCTCGGCATCGCGCAGCCCCACGTCCACTGCCTGCAGTTGCTGCACGACATCGAAACTGTGCAGGACGAGCTGCCCCGCGGCCGTGCGAACGCGCAGCTCCCGCATCGAGAAAAGAGATATCAGCACGATCGCCAGAATCGCGACGAGAAATCCGGTGATGACCCCGAGCGGCAGCGGCAAATCCGAAGATCCGCTCCGCGCGGAGCCGGGGGCCGCGGGAGTGCTTGACATCGAACCCAATCCCCCTCCTTCGGCCGCCCGCGAGTCGGCAAGCGACAGCCTGATACTCGAGAAGTGTTGTGCGCATGCACGCGCGGACAGGGATTATTACAAAGTGCCCCGGGGGCTTGTCACCTCCGATTCGCACGGCACGAGTGATATGCAGCCGGCTCATGCCGCGGGGATCCGCCCTCGATGAGGGCTTTTAAACCCTTCCGCCCCGTGGGCTGACTTTCCGGGCTGATCTCGGCTCGGTGGCAGTGGTCGCACGAGATGCCTCCCAGGTCGTCGTCCACGCCGACATCGAGGGCTCCGATGCTTTTCTGTCCGACTTCCACATCAGCGCAACGCAAACGCCCTCGGGCGTGACCATTTTGGCGCGCAAGGCCCACCACGACTGGTCCGATACCGGCCCCACCCGCGTGCGCTTCACCATCGAGGTGCCGCGCAATTACCCCGTCGCCGTCAGGCGCGATGTCGCGCTACTCGAAAGTAGGCACCTCGTCCGGACCCGTAAGGTAGCAAACCCAGGGCATGGAAGTAGAACGCTGGTCGAAAGAGTCGCTGGCGCGATTGAGCTATCGGCAACTCCGTCTGACTCCGCGAGGTTACCGCGCCGGGCCGGCCCAGTTGCCCGGATCCTCGGCAGGCCACGGTATTCTCCCCCCGAATCGACCAGAAGGCCCGTAAGGCCAGCGCTTTTGTTCGCTAGGGCGAACTTAGTCCCATCATGCAGCAACGGGGCGAGTACCCTTCGGAACCTCGTAGGGTTCGTAGGTTTCCTGAGCGACAAAGCGCAGCTCGTGCCTTAGGGACGCCAAAGGACCGGGCTTTCGCGGTGATGGCACTTTATCCGCCTTGCGGTTGCACATCATATTGTGAGTGTCCGCTGTCGGGAAATCCAATCCAGGCACACGACTGACTGCCCATGGCCGATCTCTACCGGTCCGATCTTGATTCGAGCGCCTTCGCTGCGAGCCGGCCGGTCCAGTCACATTTGGGAGGAGACGTATAGGCGACAGGCTCTGTTGGTAGCTACTAATCTGCTGATTCAGCAGGCGATTCGTTCTTCATCGGTCCAGTCCATCATGGGGGCGACGCTGACCTTTCTGTCTATCTCCAACGGGAGTCCTTACACCAGTCTGGTTGGGTTCCTATGATTTACTGCCCGGCAGCGCGAGCGCAATCTGCAGCGCTTTATCCAACTGCTCCTTTTTTTCATCGCTCAACTCGCCGACGTAGTCCGTCAACCGCGATTTCTCGAGACTCATCAAACCATCACAGTGGATGGCGCAATCGCGCTTCAGGCCCTCCTCTGGCCCCACATTGACCTGCGTCGGCAATCCATATCGTTCGGTGAAGATGGGAGCGCAGACGACAGTCGAGTAATTGGAATCGACGAGCGCCTGCCGGCTGACGATCACGAACGACCGCGCGGGCTTGGGGTCCCCCGAGGGACGGCGCACGCGGTAGAGCTCTCCTCTGCGCAAAGCTCAATCCATACCCGTCTGTAATGACAGCGCATCGGTCATTTCGCCATTGAGCTTGTCAGCGTGCTCATTGATGGCGGCCACCTCTTGAGCTAGACGCTTTTGCCGAGCTCGTTGCTCCACAAAGTCGCGCAGAATCCGTTCAATGAATGACGAGCGCGAGACTTTGGGACCCGCCATGCGATCCAGCTCCTTGAGCAAGTCGCCCGAAAGGGTAAGAGAAGTCTTCGTTTTCATCCTACCACTATACTACCCAGGTAGGATACTTTCCAAGGCGGCGCGGAAGGTTGCGCTCCAGTCCGCGTTAATGCCGCAGGTATCCTTTCCCTGCGGCCACCAGCTCATCCAGTCGCTGCCTCGGATAATGAAAAGCACTGCGCACTCGCTAAATGCGCATAACTACTGCGCATCAGTCGGCATCGCCAAGCCCAGGTAAGGGTAAACGCCAGTTCCCCCAAAATATAACGCTTCGCGAGAAGGTCCGATGCGTACCCCCTACCCGGCGCGGACCACGACGTGTCACCAGAAGACCCGAATGCGGTGGGCGAGAGCTTGGCGAAACCGATCGGCGAATCCACTGGTTCGGGGAACCGCTTTCCGCTCGTCGTCGCCTACATTTCAGTGGTGAAGGTAGACCCATTCGGCCTCCTGCTCTCGTTCGGCGCCGCGACGCAGTCCGCACAGACCGCGGTGATCTTGCCGGCAACGATCTACGCTGCCGGCCTCGCGACCGGGCTCATCTGGCTCGTGGCGTTTGGGCCCGCACGGGAGGCGCGCCGACTATTGTCAGTAGTATTCTCATATCCCTTGCGGTTGTTTTTGAGTGCCTCCGTTAGCGCGCTCTTCGGCCTCCTCGCGCAACCTGTGCTGGGCGTCATCCTGTTTCTCACCGGAGCACAGTTAGCCTTGGGCTCGTGCGACTTCAGCAAGATCAAGGGAGAGCGCTTCATCACGCTCGCAACGACCGCCTTTGCGGTGTGGAATGTCGGCCTCGCGTTCGTGGTTGGCTTGACTCGCCCACATCGAGAAGCGCGGCCGATTGAGACTGTAAGGAACGTCTGCGACCGGAGGTTCTGCGGGATACGCTCAGGCCGGATCAGTCGATATTTTTTCTCTGATTTTCATAAGGTTATATAATAATATTCGAAATATACAATCGTATTTCTGCGGGCTTCTGATGAATTGATCAGGCTCCAGCCGTATGCTCACGAAGCTCGTAGAATGGGATCAAACGTTCCCGGGAAGAGGCAGCGAAACATGAAGACCGTGTCCACCTTGCGGCTCAATCTCCTGCGCGTGTTCTATCTCGTCTTGGTGCTCGGAATTGGATTGGACATGCACGTCTGGTCGAAGCTGATCTACCAGGTCTATTCGATGCCAACGGATTCCGGGATCGTGATCTGCATGCTGTTCGCGCTCTCCGCGATGTCGATTCTGGGCCTGCGGTACCCGTTGCGAATGCTGCCGGTGCTGTTCTGGGAGTTCACCTGGAAAGCCTCCTGGCTGTTGAATGTGGCACTGCCGCATTGGCTGCGAGGCCAGTGGAGCGCAGACCTCGGGACAACCACGCTCGATGTCGGGTTGATCGTCATCTTTGTCCCGCTCGTTCCATGGTCGTATGTCTTCGAGCACTTCGTGAAGAAGCCAGGAGATCGATGGTGGTCACATTCGGCGACGAACCCTGTCGACGCGTGACCGCGCAAGATACCGCCCCCTGGCGGGCCGCTCAGAAAAAAAGAAGGATCTTCCCGATGTGCGCGCCGGACTCCATGAGCGCGTGGGCACGGGCCGCCTCTCGCAACGGAAAGCGCGCGTGAATGACGGGCCGTAGCGACTTCGACTCGAAGAGCGGCCACACTTCCCTGCGAAGAGACGCGGCGATCTGCGCTTTGCTCTCTACGGTCTGTGGGCGGAGGGTCGAGCCACCGACCCACAGGCGCTTGGTCATCAATCGGATCAGGTCGATCCCGGTTTTCGTACCGCGCTGCGCCGCAATGATGGCGATGCGGCCGCTCACGGCGGCGGCGTCCATGTTGCGCACCAGGTACTCGCCGCCCACCATATCCAGAATGACATCGGCGCCGTGGCCGCCTGTCGCCTCCAGCGTCCGGGCCACGAAGTCCTCCTGGTTGTAATCGATCGCCAAGTCGGCGCCCAGGGTGCGACATGCCGCGCACTTCTCCGCATTGCCCGCGGTGACGATGATGCGGGCCCCGAACGCCTTCGCGAGCAGGATTGCCGTAGTGCCGATGCCGCTCGATCCACCGTGGACCAGCAACGTCTCGCCGGGTCGCAGCCGCGCACGCATGAAGACGTTGTAGTACACCGTGAAAAAGGTTTCCGGCAGCACGGCGGCCTCTTCCAGGGAGAGCGCTGCGGGAACGGGAAGACATTGCGGCGCCGGCGCCGCCACGTACTCCGCATATCCGCCGCCTGCAACCAGTGCGCAGACATGCGCACCCAAGGATGGCTCGGTCACATCGGGTCCGAGACCTATCACCTCCCCTGCAACCTCGAGCCCGGGAATGTTGGTGACCCCGGCCGGCGGCGGATATAGGCCCTTTCGCTGCATCACGTCAGGACGATTGACTCCGGCCGCCGCGACCCGGATCAGGACCTCGCGCGGCCCAGGCTCCGGCACCGGCCGCGACGCGAGCCGCAGGGTCTGCGGTGGTCCTGGCGTGCCGATCTCGATCGCCGTCATGTGGGCGGGCACGTTGCTCATAGCGAGACCCTAATGGAGCTATAGCAGAGCTATGCTTCCAGGCTGACGGCCACGTCAGCGATTCTTTTGGCTCTAACTGACGTGAGATCAATCGGTTGCACCCTTGAGCGATGCAAGATTTCCCGGATTTCCTCCTTGATCTCCAGCAGCACCTTGTGTGGAACGGTGCCGGTGGGCAGCAGTAGAGCCGTGTCGCGCCGCTGGCAGCGGATGCGAAAGAGCGGACAGCCGTCCTGGTCCTTCACGACCTCATCATGGCTCTCGGCGCGGTGAATCTCCGCGCGGCTGCGTGTCTCTCCGGGAGCGGTCAGCAGGCGACGATAGACGGCGGCCGCAGGCCGCCGCGGCGATTCCTTGGCGATCGCGCGGGCCGCGGACGTCACGGCCGGCCTCGCCTGCGGATCGTCGAGCAGATCCATGATCTGCCGGCCCCAGCTCTCGCAGATCTCCAGGGGGGTGCCGAATGCATTCAGAATCACGGGCGGCAGCTGTGCCATTCGGATCAGACGTGAGACCTGCGAGGCCGACACGTTCACCGTCCTCGCCAGATCCTCCTGCGAGGAGAACAC